>NODE-243-length-19848-cov-13.7203_pt1 | contig 19848 bp, 20 predicted proteins | sample MGYA00139097_ERZ477577 | MGnify/ENA metagenome assembly ERZ477577
CTGGCGATAAACCGCTAGTCGGCAGCTTGAGTCGCCCCTAATTTCTGCAGCGCCTGCTCAGCCGCTATGGTGATTGGCTCGGCACTGGGCTCAGAGCTTATATCGGGGTTGCAGGCCGAAGTAAAGGTAGTCAGGTCACGCATCGTTTTGCCTCCGAGTATAAATGCACTGATCGCATCGATCTCCCGGGCCGGTGCGACGGCATGGCTGACAATCTGCCCCCCGATCAGCCTGCCATCTTTGCTGTTGAACACGAGCTTTATTTTCCATGGCTTGACGCCCGGAATCATATTGTGTCTGCTGCGTGAGTCAACCACCGCGCTGATCGTCTCAAACCCCTCCTGTGAGGCTTTTTCCTCGGTAAACCCGGTGGCGGTCACAGTCAGGTCGAACATCTTGCAGCCGCCGGCGTCGAGCACACCCGGAAAGGGAATATCATAGCCTGCCAGCCTCTTGGCCGCGAGTCGTCCCTGCACGACGGCCGGGCCTCTGAGTTGGCCAGGAGTCGGTTTTTGGGTGATAAAGTTAAATTTTTCCACACAATCGCCGCCGGCCAGAATATCAGGATTCGAGGTCTCCTGGAACTGGTTTACCTTGATGCCGAAGCGGCCCATCTCCAGCCCTATCTGCTCCGCAAGTTCGACGTTGGGGCGCACGCCGACATTCATTAACACCACATCAGCTTCGATTTTCTCACCGCTGTCGAGGCAGACACCGGTGACGCTGCCGTCCTGGCCGACAATCTTGTCAACTGTTTTACCGGTGAATATCTGCAAACCTTTTTCCTCCAGGTAGTCCTTAACGAATCCTGCCATATCCTTATCAAGCATCAGCGGCAGCGGCCGATCCATCAATTCGACCACGGAAATGTCATATTCTGGCTCGACCTCAGCCAGAAGCGAAGCGATCTCCATACTTATGAAACCGGCACCGATAAAAACAACTCTTGTTGCCTTGTTTTCAGCCAGGTAGTTTTTGATTCTGGCCGCGTCCGGCAGCACTCTAAGGGTCATAACTCCCTTCAGCTCAGCGCCCTCGATCGGGGGCAGAAAAGCTCGAGAGCCGGTCGCCAGAAACAACTTATCGTAGCCGAACACCTGGCCCTCCCTGATCTTAACCGTCTTATCTTTGGGATCAACCTGCACCACCTCATCCCTGACCACCTTGATGCCGCTGGATTCGAGCATCGTATCGGGAACCACAATCGACTTGTCAGCGACCAGACCGGCCGTCACGTGCGGAAGGGCTCACCTGACGATAAAGAACTCTTCTTTTCTGATTACCGTAACATCGACTCCAGGCATTAGTTTCTTGGCCATCATCGCAGCCGGACCGCCGGCACCGCTGCAACCTACTATGACGAGCTTTTCACCATTTTTCATCACCTTTCCTCCATTGGCAGATACTGTGTTGAACAAAATACCGAGCCACCGTAAAGAGACTATTTAAGCCGCAGATTAATCACATATACCCAAAATAAACTGCCTGTCAAATGAAATACGCTTGAAACAGCAAAGAAGTTTACGACACCGGCGGGACTGGGCGGCAAATCACCTCAGATACCGGGTGCTTAGGAACAAAAAACGAATAATTCCGGAAACATACTGCATTGTAGGACAAGAGATATCTCGCCTGAAATATTAAGCTGCTGCTGCGAGATTCGAGGGAAAAACTGCTACCCTATCTTCGTGGAATGGCCCAGCGGCCCTTTTCGTTCCTGCAGGCTATACCTGGAAACTCATAGGGCAGCCCTTCTTTGGCAAGCACCTGAAGGTATTGTCTGCAGATGCCACCATTGGGGTGTTTGAAAGATTTCACCGGGGTCACTCCGATGACCAGCTGCTGGTTGAAATTCTCCCAGACATTGGTGTCCCCAATCTGATTGGCTTCCAGAGCGTTCTGAAACTGTTTCTGAATGGAGAGAATATCGTTTTCATCAGCAGTGAACGTCTGCAGATCCGGCAGCACAGCGATCAATTCTTTACTCCGATTTTCCCGGTAGCCGTTGTAATCACGATCTTCAACAACCCAGTGGTTGACGATCGGTGCGTAGTACCAGGTTCGATATTCCCGTGTCTTGCTGGTGGACCTGAATTTGTTCGGGTATCTTTTGCAGGTGATCTTCCAGGTATCGAAGTCTCCGGCACCTACGCTCAGCTTTTCAGTCCCTATTACTTCACAACTCCAGTAGCTGTCATAGCGGCTCTCCACGCCCAGTTCATCAAACCAGCGTCCTCTTTCATCGAATCGGGTTTTGTTGCCTACCTCGAGCGGCCAGAGCGGAGGCGTCGGTGGACTCATTATAAAGGTGGTCTGTTTGAAATCTCTATAGCCGTATCTTTTCTTAGTCTGCCACTTAAAGCGCTTGTAAATAAAATCCGGCGACCCGGTGGAAATGGAACCGCGGTGATTTCTCCAGGTAATGCCTTCTGGACCCACTTTTATGACAGTTTCCCACGATCCATCTGAATACACAAAGGTGGTTCCGGCCTGGTACTTCGGCATCGGAGTTGTTTTCAAACCCAAGGTATTGCCCAGTTTAGCAGCCTCAGAAAATTCACCGCAGAAGAACAGGACCAGAAGTAGGACATAAATACCGGCAAACACTTTCATCTGTTTAGAGAAGTCACCGTTAATGATTGAAACTCTCATAATTTCACCCGAGATGTCGTCAATGATGGAGCCCAAATAAACCGTTCAGTTTTCAAGAAGCATCCTCTCTTCCCGCTCGATCAGCGGAGTCAATTCGCTACTTGAGCCCAGCCGGCGAAGGCTGCCTTCCACGCTGTATCGATCATAACCTGACAACCTGTATTCCGGGCTCGCCTCGCCATCTATATCATCTCTATTCTTCCCTGAATGAGCGGTGTCTTCACTCTCATCAGCCTCAGTTTCTTCACCATCGTCATCGTCATCATACTGGTTGTCGCGGTCCTGGTCATCGCTCTCGTCGCCATCGTCGCCATCGAATCCATCGTCCGCTTCATCCGCCTCATCCTGCTCCGGTTCATCTTCCTCGGCCTCTTCTTCATCGGCTTCGGGCTCGTCTATCTCGCCATCACCATCTTTGTCATACTCGGAGGCAAAGTCGGCTATATCCTGTTCACTGGGCGTATCGTCAGTGGCCTCATCGGATCCAGTCGAACCCTGAGTATCACCTGTTTGTGCCAGAACCGGATTCGGAGTAATCGAGATACTATCCACGGATTGGTAATGAGGACCGAAAAGAAACAAGCCAAGACAGAGCGAGGCTATTACCAGAGTTCTCCGGAATCTCAGCCTTCTTTTCCCAACTTCGTTTCGCTTTGTTTTACTTCTGTGTCTCATGATGTACACCTGTTTGACGCGTACTTGCGTTCGGTTCGGACCATTGTGTAGAGTTTACCCGCAACAGCAAGATAAATCATTAGAGATCCCCTTTCCAGAACTGTTTAAAATTTCCTTAGGTTCTCCGGCAGCGGCACCATCGCCCCTCTGTAACTGCAAACATGGGCGGCAACCCGGTTGGCATGTTCATTAATCGACTCCAGAGAATAGCCTTTCAACATCCCAACCGCAGTGACCGCAGTAAAACTGTCGCCTGCACCTATGGTATCCACCACTTCAGCCTGATACCCCGGATGATCGGAAATAGCAGCAGAAGATACCAGCAGGCTTCCGTGAGCACCCCTGGTCAGCGCCGCCAGGGACAGACGATAGCGTTCCACCAGCAGGCGCAATTGCTCATCGACGGATCCTTTGAGATCTTCCAGTCGGGCCAGCAATACAATCTCTTCGTCATTGAGCTTCAAGATATCTGCCTGCTCCAGAGAGTCGCGAATTATCTCAGTGGAATAATAACCCTGACGAATATTGAGATCGAAAACCTTGAGGACACCGGAGTGCAGCGATTTTAAAAAACGTTGTATGGTTAAGCGGGAGTGAGCTGATCGCTGAGCCAGACTCCCGAAACAGACCGCGTCAAGGCGAGAGCCCAACTCCATAGTCGTCGAATCGATACGGATTCGATCCCAGGCCACCTCATCGGGAAAGACATAGGTCGCAACACCACCTGAATCCACGCTGGCTTGCACGTAACCCGTTGGGGCTCCATCAATGACGGTGATATGGTCGGTATCAACTCGATACTCCATAAGGGTACTTATCGCCCTTTGGCCCCTGACATCGTCACCGATACTGGAAATCGCCAGCGCGGTTGTCCCCATTTGGCCGACATGATAGGCAAAATTGACCGGAGCACCTCCCAGGGTTTCGGTATCTCCCAGCACATCCCAGAGGACCTCACCAATACCGGCAACCACTGGTTTTACATCAATCAGTTCAGGCATAGCACAAGTTTACACCCTAAAGCAAGTCCACCTAAACTCTTGCCCAATGTTCAACGACTCTCTCATTCGGGGGTCACGTAGGCAGCGGTAATCCCCCCATCTACAACGAATTCCGTACCGGTAACATAGCTGGCATCATCACTGGCCAGAAAAAGGGCAGCCTTGGCCATCTCAGCTGCCTCTCCAAATCGACCGGCGGGAATATGGATCAGCCGCCGCTGGCGTTTTTCCTCACTATCGAGAAACTTCATTAAAAGCTCCGTCCTCAGCGGCCCGGGGCAGAGTGCGTTAACTCTGATATTTTCCCGGGCATGGATCACCGCCAGTTCTCTCGTCATGGACAGCACACCTCCCTTGGAAGCGGTGTAAGCTATCTGTGGAGTCGCCGCACCAAGCAGGGCAACGAAGGAGGCTGTATTGATAATGGATCCTCCACCGGCCCGCTTGAGTGCCGGTATACCGTACTTGCAGCCTAGAAAGACCCCCTTGAGATTGATATTCATGGTCAGATCCCAGACATCTTCTTCGGTCACCTCGGCATTGTCGTCCCGGCTGTCCATGATACCTGCATTGTTGAAAAGTATATGCAGAGCACCGAATTCAGATTCGGCCTGTTCGACCATTCTGCGGCAGTCCTTGGCTTTCGAGACATCGCTGTGGACGTAGAGCGCACTGCCTCCATCCTGCTCTATCATTGTGACCGTTTCAGCACCGCCTCGATCGTCGATATCACAGGCGACCACAGAGGCACCCTCGTTGGCAAAAAGCAGGGCCGTCTCCCTGCCGATGCCGCTTGCTGCCCCGGTGATCAGCGCAACCTTTCCTGACAGTTTCATGTCCTCTCCTTGGCGAATATTTTTCAAGATTATTGCGACCCAAATATTGACACATCACCTAATGTATCATAGTCTTATTTTTGTTGTCATCTTAGAATATTAAAGATGACTTAACTAAAATAGTGCGGGCTCTTCCGAACTGCTAATGACCGTGACCACGATTCCCTCCAAAGCGCCTCCCTCTTCACTATACAATATCGCACATCGCGGCGCCCGCAGCCTGGCTCCAGAAAACACCATGGCAGCTATCGAGAAAGCCTGGCAGATCGGAGCTCACGGTGTTGAAGTCGATGTATCGGTTTCTGTCGATGGCGAGTTAATACTTTTTCATGACGATTTGCTGAACCGTACCACTGATGTGGATGAGAAGTTCCCGGATAGGGTAGATCAGCCGATTACAACCTTTACTTTAGAGGAATTACGCAGTCTTGACGCCGGCACCTGGTTTATTGAGGCAGACCCGTTGGGAGAGGTTAGTGAGGGCAACGTATCGCTCTCGGAACAGTCAGCTATGCAGGGGATACAGATCCCTCTGCTTGAAGAAGTTCTGTTCTTCGTAAAGACCAAGGACTGGTTCATCAACCTGGAAATAAAAGCATTGCCGCCGCCTAATAATAACTTTCCTGTTGTTGAACATGTGTTGCAGCTACTTGAACGTGTTCAAATGCCATCAACAAACCTGGCGATTTCTTCCTTTAATTTCAACTACCTGAGAAAAATACAAAGCTTGAGTTCAGATCTGGAAATCAACGCCTTGATCGGTGTTCCCTATTCCGGTAAGCAAGACTGGGGAGATTATGAATTTAAAATATACAACGCCAATTCGGCCTACACCGATGAAAATCAGATTCAACAAGCGCTGGCACGAGGCTGCCGGGTCAACCTTTTTACGGTAAATGATCCCAACGAGATGATACGCTTCCGCAAGGCAGGAGTGGATAAACTGATTACCGATTATCCACAGATCTTAAAAGATTTAGATCTTTAGGGTACCCTTTAACAACTCAGAGCTTAGGTGAACAGTTGATGATCACTACCAAGCAGCAGATTTCTATCTGTGTAATAAATGGCTATCCCAAGGAAAGCAGGGATAACTTCGACCTTTCCGGGGTAGGTCATCCACACAATTTCTTTATCGATTTTCTAAATAGATACGTTCCTTCTGTCCGGGTCACACTCTGCTTTGCCGCAGATTCCGGGGATATTCTGCCGGATAACCACTCCATTGAGCACTTTGATGGCATCATCTGGACAGGCTCGGACCTGACCATCTTTCACCTCGATGACGAGCGCGTTACCAAGCAAATCGCTTTTGCCAAAGCCGTGTATGAGTATGGTATCCCTTCCTATGGGAGTTGCTGGGGGATTCAGATGGCTGCCGTTGCAGCCGGTGGGGAAGTTGAGAAGAACCCCAGGGGAAGAGAGTGGTCGATCGGCCGGGATATTCATCTAACCGAGGAAGGGAAACGGTCCCAGCTTCTAACCGGTAAGCCGGACGTCTTCAACGGTTTTGAGATGCACCTCGATGAAGTAACAAAGATCCCAGAGGGAGGCACCATTCTCGCATATAACCAGCATTGCAAAGTTCAGGCCCTTGAAGTACATCATAAGAAGGGGACGTTTTGGGCCGCCCAGTATCATCCGGAATATAACCTTCTGGAAATGGCCAAGCTGATTGCCGCCAGGTCCACCCCCCTGATCTCTGAGGGATTTTTCACCCAGACACAGGAGGTGCAACGCTATGCCGATGACATGATTGCACTTCACAACGACATCACCAACCGGCAGCTGAGAAAAAAACTCCACATCGGGGATGATATCACCGACCGCCAGATACGTGAACAGGAGCTAAGGAACTGGATCGATCACCTGGTTATTCCCAATTTATAACAACAATTTAATGAGGATTTAATGCAGATGTCTATAGGCTGAACCAGGCAACATCTGCTTGAAAGGCAGAAATCATTATCCAATCAACCCCATGGAGGACAAAATGAAGAAAAAAGTGCTTTCCCTAATGGTTGCAGGCGGATTTATTCTCGGCCTCGGTTCGGGCGTCAGCGCAGAGACACTCGAACTGCTCACCTGGACAGGGTATGCCCCGAAGTCCCTGGTTGAGAAATTCGAAAAGGAAACGGGTATTACTGTAAATACCACGTTTTCCAACAATGAAGAAATGATCGCCAAACTGAGGGCCACCCGTGGCGCAGGATTTGATCTAGCCCAGCCCAGTCAGGACCGTATCTCATCGGTTCAGGAAAAATTCAATATCTACCAGCCGATAGATTATACCAAAATCGATGCCAAACTCATTGTCCCCTCGATGCTGGAAGCAGTCAAAAAGAACACCATGGTTGACGGCAAAAGCTATGGAGTACCGCACGTTTATGGAACTTCAGGCTTGATCGTCAACAAGAAAACTGCAGCGGGTGCCGATGATTATACTGCGCTGCTGGATCCACAATACGAAGGCCGCGTCAGCTATCGTCTGAAGCGTCCAACCCTTATCGCCATGGCCTTTGCTGAGGGAAAAGACCCCTTTGCCCTCTACGGTGATGCAGAAAAATATGAAGCTTTGATGGAGAGCATAGGCCAGAAGTTGATTGACGCCAAAGGGCTGGTAAAGACCTATTGGGCCAACGGAGATGCGCTGCTCCAGTCCATGCGCTCCGGAGAAGTTAATGTCGCCATGGCCTGGGACAATGGTGGCTGGAAACTCAATGCTGAAAATCCCGATATTGACTTCGTCGCCCCCAAAAGCGGTGCCCTGGGATGGATAGATACCTTTACGATCCCGGCCAAGGCAAAAAATGTCGAAGGTGCCTATAAGTGGATTAATTTTATGATGCGGCCCGAAAATGCTGCGGTATTTACCAACGCAGAAAAATATGGAACTGCTTCTGCAGGTGCCATCGAGTTCTATGATGACGCGGTTAAAGCCAATTTTCAAAGAAGCTTCAGCCAGGCTGATGTCGACAATATTAAATGGTACCCGCCAGTCCCGGCCAAACTGGAAGCCATTGAGGGTAAAATTCTCGACAAGGTAAAAGCCTCACAATAGTAACGCTGGCTCCCAAAAAAACATTCCCGTTCAGGCACCGCCGCTGATCGCTGCAGAATTGGCGGCGGTGCCTCATGGAGATCTGGTCTCGATGTCATGGAAGTGGATTTATCCGTAAAAAGCGTCAGCAAACGATTCAAATCCTTCGTCGCGGTCGACGACGTCTCCTTTGAAGTTGAAAAAGGTAAGTTCTTCTCAATTCTCGGGCCTTCGGGCTGTGGTAAGACGACTTTATTGAGAATGATCGCCGGCTTTGAAGAGCCTAGTGAAGGTGCTATCTACATACGCGCCCAAAACATGGCGAATATCTCGCCGAACAGACGGCCCGTAAACCTCATTTTTCAACACCTTGCCTTGTTTCCGATGATGAATGTGGCCGATAACATTGGTTTTGGACTGGCCCGCAGAAACGAATCAAAAACCGAAATCAGGAAGAAGGTCTCTGATATTCTAGAACGTGTCAACCTTCCTGGGTTCGAGGCAAAAAAAATTCACCACCTATCCGGAGGCCAGAAACAGCGTGTGGCTATTGCCCGCAGTCTGGTACTAGACCCCACAGTTCTGCTTCTTGACGAACCGCTCGGGGCACTCGATCTCAAACTGCGTGAACAGATGAAGATCGAACTAAAGAAATTGCAGATGGAGGTGGGCACGACCTTTGTCTATATCACCCATGACCAATCCGAGGCTTTGGTCATGTCAGATCACGTGGCGGTCATGAACGAAGGCCGATTCGAGCAGATTGACAGCCCCCAGAATCTCTATACCAAACCGGCTTCCCCCTTTGTGGCCAGATTCGTGGGCGACAACAACCGCCTGCCCGGTAAAATAGTTGGTTATGCCGATGGCACAGCGGAACTGCAGACAGCAAGCGGCGAAAAATTATTGATCAGAACAGACAGACAGCTAACCCCTGGTGTCCAGGCCGAACTGTATATCAGACCTGAATCGGTTATCCTCGAACCGGCCCAAGAACTACCTGAATTGAACAGGCTGAACGTCCTGGTCAGCTCCATTCTCTTCGATGGAGCCAACACCCAGCTGCTGGTAGAAAGTCCGGCCTCAGACGACGAACTGCTTATCAGCCTGCCACAAAACCGACAGTACGAACACATCTCTGTAAAAGACCGTATTGAAATAGGTTGGGATGCAAGGGCTGGCAACTGTTTTCCACTGCCATGAGCACACTTGGTAAAGCAACATCAAAACTGCCGCTTTTTATCTTTCTCACCCCCATACTGCTCTGGCTCTTCCTGCTCATTGTACTGCCCCATATCGACCTGCTCCGAATGTCCTTTCGCATCGAAAACGACTATGGAGACATGGTCTGGTCGGTTTCAAATTATCTCGAATTCTTCCGGGAGCCGATCTACTGGCTGACATTCACCCGAACCGCCCTTTATGCGATCATCGTGACCTTTCTTACTCTCTGTATCTCACTGCCGGTGGCCTTTTATATTACCAAGGTTGCTCCACCTAAATTCAGAGGCTTCTTGAGTCTGCTGCTGCTTATGCCCTTCTGGGTCAGTGAACTGGTGCGCATCTACGGGTGGATGATACTGTTGAGAGAAAGCGGCGTGATCAATCATTTTCTAGTCGAGTGGGGAATCCTCCAGCAGCCGGTGGAAATGCTCTACAACGATGTGGCGATGACCATGGGCCTCGTTTATACCTCCATGCTCTTCATGGTCGTTCCTCTGCTGAGCGTCATGGACAGTTTGGATGACAGCCTAATAGAGGCTGCCTTCGATCTGGGCTCCAACATGTTTACCATAGTCTGGAAAATCATTATTCCCCATGCCATGCCCGGCATCGCCTCTGGCTCTATCGTGGTATTCATGCTGAGCCTGGGTAATTATCTGACTCCCAATCTTATGGGGGGCAAGAATTCTCTTTGGTTTACCGAGCAGATATACAATCAGTTCATTGCCAGCTTTAACTGGAATCAGGGTTCAGCATTCGGATTTTTGCTGCTCGTCCTTTCATCTCTGATCATTTTTATAGGGTTGAGATTGACCAATCAAAAACTCAGCAAGGTGGTCCAGTGATTCGAACACTGCCGCAGAGCAGGGGCTACAGTATTGGCTTCAAAATCTACATTCTTTTGTTCTTTTTCTTTCTCTTTGCCCCTTTGCTGATCACCTGCGTACTGGCTTTCAACGACTCGTTATTCCCAGCCCTGCCATGGAAGGGCTTTTCTCTGGACTGGTTTTTTTCAGACGGCCCCGAGCGCGTTGGAATTTTTCATGACCAGATCAATCTTACCTCAATCTGGGTGAGCTTTAAAACTGCCTTTTTCGTGGCCATCTTCTCAACTGTCGTCGGCACCTGCGGGGCCTTTCTTTTCGAACAGGAAGAGTTTCGATTCAAACAGCTGCTTTATTTTTTAATGCTTGCTCCTCTGGTCATTCCCGGCGTCATCCTCGGTATATCCATACTGCTGTTCAGCAACACGCTCGGGCTTTTCTTCGAGGACCGTTTCGGTATTGATATTGGCCTGCTGCGGCCGGGATTCTGGCTTGTAGTGCTGGGGCAATTCTCTTTTATCACGACCCTGGTTACCCTGATCGTCTCGGCCCAATTGAAAAAATTCGATTATACCTTGGAGGAGGCGGCGATGAACCTTGGTGCCAACCGTTTCCAGGTCATTGTCTTCATTACCCTTCGATTTCTTAAACCTGCGTTACTGGGAGCGACAGCCGTTGCTTTTCTTATGTCATTTGAGAACTTCAACACCACTCTTTTTCTGGTCGGATCAGAAGCAACCCTGCCAATAAATCTTTACCTGCAGGTCCGAGACGGTTCAACTCCGGTAATCAACGCAATCTCTTTTCTGTTGATCGTCGGTACCTCGACCCTCGCGGTTTTTAATTTATTTATTCAAAGAGATCGTTCTGAATGATCAGGCTGGAACATCAGCCAGAACTCGAAGGATGATATGGGGTAATTATGACCACTTCCAGATCAGAAAACCAGATCTGCAGCCACCGCCACTCATTCGCACTGGACAATATACTCAGAAGGCTGATTCAATCTCCAAGAAAGATTATCGCTCCTTACCTCAGCAAGGGGGATACGGTTATCGATCTGGGCTGCGGGCCGGGATTTTTTACCGCGACCATGGCCGCGCTGGTGGGTCCATCTGGGAGAGTAATTGCGGTTGACCTGCAGGAGGAAATGCTTGCCAAGGTGCGCAGCAAACTGGTGAATCCGAAGCGTCAATCGATGCCGGCAATAACGCTGCACCAATGCAGCGAGCACGAAATCGGTCTGGACGAGTCCATCAAAGCCGATTTTATTCTGGCCTGCTACATGGTACATGAAACTCCGGATCACTACCGTTTTTTTCAACAGGTCAAGATACTGCTGAAAACGACCTCCACTTTTTTGGTTATCGAACCTCCTTTTCATGTGAGTAACAAGGATTTTGCCAAAATGCTCAGCAGGGCTGAACAGGCAGGCCTTACCGTCATCGACAGACCGAAAGGAAAAGGCGGCAGAAGTGCGCTGCTGGCAATTCAAGCATGACCTGCTGTCCAACCTGGTATTCCTCCACAATTAAGTAGTTTGCATGGAAAAGCAAATAGTTGAGCCGGTGCATTCGCCAAGGATCAATTAAACCATTAAATTAATTACTTGACAAACAGCCCCGCTCACATCAGTGTAGCATATGCACATAAATGCGCTATAATTACGACTTCAATACTCGCGGAATTCTACCATGTGGAACTACCTCATTAGACTTAACAAGAACCTTGTCTTTGCGATTCCCGTCATGATGGTGGTGGGATTTTCGTTAGGTGTCTTGGTCGATCAGCAGATCGTCAAAACACTCAGGCATCTGATCGTTCCCCTGACTTTTCTGATGGTCTACCCGATGATGGTAACCCTGAACATCAAGCACCTCACCCAGGGGCTGAACATCAAGCTTCAAGGTATGACGCAGCTCATTAATTTTGGGATCATCCCATTTATCGCCTACCTGCTGGGCCTGATATTCTTCTCCGAGCAACCATATATGGCTCTCGGCCTGCTGCTTGCCGCACTTCTGCCGACCAGCGGTATGACCATCTCCTGGACTGGTTTCGCCAAAGGCAATATGGGGGCGGCAATCAATATGACCGTGATCGGCCTCATTGCCGGATCGCTGGCAACACCCTTCTACATAGACTGGCTTCTGGGAGCAAAGGTCGAGGTATCTGTTATCAAAGTCATGCAACAGATTCTCTTTGTGGTTTTCCTGCCAATGGCTGCAGGTTTTGTCACCAGACAATTGCTGCTGAAAAAATATGGTTTGGCCGAGTTCAAGCAACGCATCGCTCCGCGATTTCCAGCCACCTCGACCATTGGCGTGCTTGGTATCGTCTTGGTTGCCATGGCCCTGAAAGCCGGCACCATAGTCGCCAACCCGTCAGTGCTGCTGTCCATCTTCATACCTCTGCTCATCCTCTACGCGATCAATTACGGTCTGGCCACAGTTATAGGGGTAAAATTGTTTATCAGAGGTGATGCAATTGCCCTGGTCTACGGCACGGTAATGAGAAACCTCTCCATTGCCCTCGCCATTGCCATAAACGCCTTCGGTGAAGCCGGAACCAACGCGGCACTGGTCATCGCTTTGGCCTATGTAATCCAAACTCAGTCAGCAGCCTGGTATGTCAAACTGACCACAAGAATCTTCGGCCCGCCCACTGCCTCTGGTTGATAGCGGAGGTAGATCAACCTATATGGCACAACCCCACGGTTCGCTCCAGGCCTCCCTCTGTGAGAAGCAGTCTGGCCTCTTTGGTAGACGATAGCCACCTGGTTCTTACCCTGCAAAATTTCCGAAACTGAACAACTGTATACAAGCACGATATAATTGGAATTATGCGTTTGCCAGACAAACTATACTGCCACATTGTGGTATTTTCTTGACCTCCTAGATGGTCAGGTATAAAGTATGTTTCATCTCATCAAAAATGAGATGCTTCAGATTTACATTCTTCAGGAGGGATGAGTATGGGGTCCCGAATCAATGAAAGAAGACGTTTTGAGCGATTCACTCTGGAAGACAGCCTGCTGTTTTCCGATAGTAACAACATTATCGGCATGGCGCAGGTATTGGATATCAGTCAGGGAGGCGTGCGGTGCGTCTCGATTTCACCTGTTAACTGTACCATCGGTATGCTGAACAACATTGAACTGTTCGGTTCCGAAGACAATCTTGAGTTAATCGATTTAAGCGGAAGAATGACCAGATGCAGCGATAATCTGCTCAATGGTGCTTCAGACTCTGGCGTTGGCTACTACGAGTTCGGTTTCGAGTTTTTCCCACGGCATTACCCCCAGATCGACAGGCTTCAGAATTTTCTCTCGACCTCTAAGGTCAGCGACGCCTAGACTCGACAGGCACCATATAAAGGGAGAACTTGGCCCGCGCCGCCACCGCGCTGTCCTGATGTTACTGATACTCCAGGTGGATGATCAGGCAGTTCAAAGCTGACATGGTCCAACCGGTTCAGGCAAAACTGCCGGCCATTTCCAGGATGGGAAAACTCAAGGTGAAGGTGGTACCGCCCTCGGGGTTTGAGCGCACATCAATGTAACCCTGATGAGCTTCAACAACCTCTTTTACCAGGGAAAGCCCGAGCCCGGAGCCGGTGATATGCCTGGTAGCCTTTCCCTTCACCCGATAGAAGCGGTCGAAAATATGGGGAAGATCATCTTTTGATATCCCGATTCCCGAATCCTGAAAAGTGAGATTGACAAATCCGCCGGTTACCGAGGTGGAGATGTTTACGTCACCCCCTTCCGGCGTATATTTTACCGCGTTGGAGACGATATTCATGATGGCGGTCCGCATATGATCGTAATCGACATTGAACCACCAGTCATCCTCACAGGGATTGAAATTAACTGTAATTTCCTTGGCCTCTGCCTGCGGCTTGGCCACTTCCAGGATATCTTTAATGATCTCGTGCCCGTTGGTGCGCTCCAGGTTGAAAACCACGGTGCCGCTTTCGAGCTTGGAGAGGTTCAATAGATTCTCTATAAGCCTCAGCAGATCTTTGGTACGTACCGTCATCCTGCCGTGCAGCCGGTTGCAGCTATTGGCCTCCTCATATTTGCAGTTTATCTGCAGGGCGTAGATCATTTGCTCAATGGAGGCCAGTGGCGATTTCAGCTCATGGGCGACCATGGCGACGAATTCGGACTTCATTTTGTCAATTTGCTTGTGGGTCGAGACATCTTCGAAGGTGGTCACCGATCCCAGAACCTTGTCGCCGTCGCTGGTAGAAGAGATCACGGGGGCACAATGGGCCCGGAGGTAACGCCTGGAGACCGTTCCCGGAGCAAACTCACGGGTCACTACCCGATTGCTATCGATGGCCTCTTGAACCATCTGCACTACGGCGCTGTCATTGATTGAAACTGACAGCGGTTTACCTATTACCGGATCCGTCTGGATATCGAGCATTTTGATCGCTGCAGGATTGTGGTGGACGACCACCGACATGGGATCGGTAATCAAAACAGCCTCGACCATACAGCCAAATACCGTTTTCAGCAGGCTCTGCTCATTCTGGATCGCCTCCAGGCTCAGAATGCGCTCTTCACGCAGTACACGGGCTTCGGTCTCGAGACTGATCTTTTCCACCGCCCGCTGAACGACGATGCGAATGTAATCCGGGGTGAACGGTTTGCCGACAAAATCGAAGGCCCCCTGCTTCATCGCGCTCACCGCCTTGGAAACGGTGGCAAATCCAGTGATGACGATGACCTCGATGTGCGGCCGGTTCTCCTTGATCCATTCCAGCACCCCGAAGCCATCGATGCCCGGCATCATAAGATCGAGCAGCACGACATCAAAGCCGTTCTGCTCGATCATCTCAATGCCCGCTTCACCGCTCTCGGCCTTGGCAATCAGATAATTCTTGTCTGCCAGAGAGCGCTCGACCCCGTCGCGAATTACCTTCTCGTCGTCGATGATCAATACACGCACAGCGTCGTCCATAGACATGCTCCGGTTCTGATTATTACAGACCTGGCCGCCCTGCTAGTCCGTCAACGGACATCCGGCCGCAGATCTGCAGCACAGCCGCTCAGCTTACCCAGCTCTTGATCCGCTCCAGCAGTTCAGCCGGTTCCACCGGCTTGGGCATGTAATCTTCTGCCTCTGATTCCAGCATATCACGATGGGTATAGGTGGAGGTTGTGACTCTGTCAGCAACCGCGGTCAGAAGAATTATGGGAATGTCTTCCGTCTCCTTGCTGCCTTTGAGTTTGGCGCAAGCCTCATGACCGTTCATCACCGGCATCATGACATCCAGTACTATCAGATCAGGCTTCCGCTCGGCCACTGCTTCCAGTCCTTCCTGGCCATCGTAGGCGACCGTCACCTCATAACCGCCGTTTTCGACAATGACACGAACCGCTTCAACGAAATCAGGATCGTCATCTACCAAAAGGATCAGCTTCTTGTCTGCCATCTGTGTCCTCCTTTAGACATGAAAGCTAGGTTACACTTCGTTATTGCTCGACCATCGGCCGAGGCAGCAAGCCTGCCCCGCCGACGATTTCATTGAGCTTTTCTTCCCACTCAATCGCCATTACATGTACACCTGCGATACCTTCCATTTCCTTTATTTCCTGGATCTGTTCGATGCACATCTCGATACCCTTGGCCGCCTGCTTTTCCTTGGGCTCATCAGCAATCCGCTTGATGAATTCCTCGGGAATCTCGATACCGGCCACCATCCGGTTCATGAATTTGGCCATGCCGGCCGATTTCAGCGGGGTGACCCCGGCCAGAATCTTGGTTCTCTCATGGAGCCCCTCTTTTTTGGCCTCTTCCATAAATCGCTTGAACTTATCCATGTTATAGATGCACTGGGTCTGCACAAAATCAGCGCCAGCTTCTATCTTAAGCTTGAACCGGGGTACCCGTATTTCAAACGGATCGGCAAAGGGGTTGATAGCACAACCGATGTAGAACTTTGGCGCACCCTCCAGCTTGTCACCGGAAGGGAATACCCCTTCGTCCCGCATGGTCTTAACCAGGTGGATGAGCTGGATCGAATCGATGTCGAAAACGTTTTTGGCCTGGGGGTCATCACCGAATTTCTGATGGTCCCCCGAGAGACAGAGCAAATTTCTGACTCCCAAAGCAGCTGCCCCGAGCAGATCGGACTGCAGGGCAATCCGGTTACGGTCCCTGACTACCATCTGCAGCAACGGCTCGGTGCCGGTCTGCTTGACCAGCATACAGCCGGCAACCGAACTCATGCGGACCACCGAGGTCTGATTATCGGTGACGTTGCAGGCATCTACGTTGCCCTTGACCAATTCCGCCTTTTTCAGAACCTTGTCCCCATCAGCCCCCCGGGGAGGTCCGCATTCAGCGGTAACGGCAAAATGTCCGGCTTCCAGCACTCTCTCAAGATTGCTTCCTGCTTTCATTACACCATATCCTCCCTTATAATGCGCCGTGGGCCGCCATCGCGTGATGAATCCCAACCCTTGTACGGCTTGAGTTTCCCATAGTTGTCCATCTGATCCAGAGTGACGAGACGGTCGATGATCAGCTGCCAGCCGCATTTGACCTCTTTGTCCACCTCACAGGTTCCCTGAACCGATCCGCCGCAAGGGCCATGAAATATCGATTTGGCGCAGCGAGTGACCGGGCAGATCCCCCCGGTCAGATGCAGCACGCAATCACCACAACCCTGGCAACGCTCGGTCCACTCCCCCTGTCGTTCAGTGACACCTAAAAATCCGGTATTTATCCCCGGCAGCAGGGGCGATTTGGTGAATTTCTCGGCCATGAATTGAATCCCGGCACCGCAGGCGATTGACAGTACCGCCTGATAATCCTCGATGTAGGGACGCATTGGTTCGAGATATTCTGGATCGCACTGACGCTCGAGGCACACCTCTTTGATCTCAATTTTTCTCCCGGCTGCCTCACGGGCCAGCCGCAAAGTCGAGGAGAGCACCTGAACCTCCTTGTCACCTCCGACCCGACATACTGTCACACAGCCGAAACACCCGGCCACGATGATATTATCATAGGGTTCCAGCATTTCCAGGATTTCCTCGATGGGTTTGGGAGTTCCGGTAATCATGTCGCTTGCACCTCCTGTTCTGAATCCTTGGGTCCATTGCTTCTGGCCAGATTAATCGGGCTCGGTCCGAGTTCCTCCACCCGAGTGACGAACTCGCTGGTAAAGGCGGCAAATTTGGCCCCTTCACCGGCGCTCAGGTTATACATCCGGATTCGCTCCGGCCCGATATTGATCTGTTCGAGAATGTTATATACCCGCTCCACCCGTGCTCGAGCACGGATGTTGCCGTTGACGTAATGGCAATCGCCTTCGAGACAGCCGATAACCATAACACCGTCGGCCCCGTTCTCAAATGCCTTGAGCAACAATGATTCATCTATCCTTCCCGTACACGGCAGCATTACAATGCTGATTGAGGGTGGATAGGAACGTCTTTCCGAACCTGCCAGGTCCGCTGCGGTATAAGCTCAGTGACGGCAGGCAAAGACGATTACACTGGCGCTGAAGTCACCCATCACGCTCCTCCTGTCTCTGCAACAGTTTCCATTTCACCATATGATTTCAACTTGGCATTTATGTTCTCATCCTGGAAGCGGCCCAGGGTGATGGTCTTGGCCGGACATTCGGCCACACAGATGCCGCAGCCCTGACACAGAGCCGGATTGATGTAGGCGGTATGTTCCTCGTTTATCACCGGTATACCGTATGGACAGGCCCTGACGCAGGTCAGACAGACCGCACAGTTCTCGGGTATGACTGTGGAGAACACGCCTGAAAGCTTGAGTTTTTCGTTGGCCAGAATCGTGGCTGCCCGACCGACGGCCGCCTGGGCCTGGGCAATGGTCTCACTGACGTTTTTGGGACCGTGGGCGGTGCCGGCCATGAATATTCCCTCGCTGGCCAGATCAACCGGCCTGAGCTTGGCATGGGCCTCTATGAAGAAGCCGTTGTCGTTCCTCGGCACTCTCAGCATGGTGGCCAGTTCTTCCGTATCTCTGGGTACGATGCCGGTGGATAACACCAGCAGGTCGGGATTCAACCGCACCTCCATCTGAATTGACGGATCAGCCACCGTCACCGCAATACCATCTTCTCCTGTTTCTATCGACGGTGCTTTGTCTGGGTCAAAGCGGATAAAATTGACACCCGCCTGCCTGGCCCTGCGGTAGTCGAGTTCGGTCAATCCGTAGCAGCGCATATCACGGTAGAGTACATCGATGCGGGCTTCGGGATTGATCTCTTTGAGCCTGAGGCTGTTTTTTACCGCCTGGTTGCAGCAGATTCTCGAGCAGTAGCTGAGATGTTCTTCACAGCGCGAACCGGCGCATTGGACCATGACCACCGATTGGCAGGATGAAGCCCGCTCAGGATCGTCAACGATCAGAGATTCGAAGTCGGTCTGGCTGAGCACCGTCTCCACGTCGTTGAGACCATAGATATCCGGACGGTATTCCTCTGCTCCGGTGGCGATCAGGGTGGCGCCATGTTTGATCTTCCTGCTGCCGCCGGTGGGGGTCATTACCTCGCTTTCAAAGGAGCCGACAAACCCGCCCTGGTCGACCACCACCGAGCTGGTCAAGACCCTGATCTGCTGATCGGCCTCGACCCGGGCTTTCAGGTCATCAAGAAACGGTCCGAAGTCCTGCCCGTCCCAGCTTCTCTTTAGTCGTTTGACCTGGCCGCCGAGCTCGGTTTCCTGCTCTACCAGGTAGACCCCAAAGCCTTGACCGGCCGCCTCGACGGCCGCGGTCATTCCGGCCACCCCGCCGCCAATGATCAACATCGTCAAGTTTACATCGAATTCAAGCTCGGTGAGCGGCTCCGCCTGGGAGACATTGCCAACGGCCATGCGCATCAGCCGCTTGGCCTTTTCGGTAGCCTTCTCCGGTTCCAGCGGATGAACCCAGCTGCACTGATCACGGATATTGGCCATATCGAAGTAATATTTGTTGATGCCCGCCTGTTGCAGCGTCGACATGAACAGCGGCTCGTGAGTGGACGGTGAGCAGGCGGAGACGACCACTCGATTGAGATCATGTTCCTTGATCAGATCCTTGATCGTTTCGACCGAATCCTGGGAACAGGTGTAGAGGGGATGATCGGCGAAGACAACGTTGGGAAGCGTGGCGGCATACTCGGTGACCGAAGCCACGTCCACCACCGAAGCGATGTTGGAGCCGCAGTGGCAGACAAAGACACCGATTCTCAGTGGATCACCCGGCTCCTCGACCCGCTCCTGGGGCAGCACTTCCTCGGAAAGCAGAGTGTTTCTGGCATTGGCCAGCCCAACCGAAGCTGCCTGGGCGGCGCCGGAGGCCTCGCTCACCGTTTCAGGGATGTCCTTGGGACCGTTGAAGGCGCCGCTCACGTACACACCAGGTCGCGAGGCAGCCATCGGCCTAAACCCGTCGGTCACGGCAAACCCGAAGTCATCCATCTCGATGTCCAGGGTTCCAGCGAGTTTCTTGGTTTGTTCAGGCACCTGGATTCCTACTGAAAGGACCACCATTTCAAAGACTTCGGACTGCCGTTCACCGTTGTCATCAATGTAGCGCAGCTCTAAATCCCCGGTCTGC
>NODE-244-length-19848-cov-5.37655_pt1 | contig 19848 bp, 18 predicted proteins | sample MGYA00139097_ERZ477577 | MGnify/ENA metagenome assembly ERZ477577
AACCGTTTCTCGTAAGCGATCAATATTTTCTATCGGGATAACAACCATTCACAGTATTCGAAGTCTTGTAGGGTATCAATGTCAAGCGATTCTTTTTCGTCCGTTTCTAATATTTGCATGGATTTACCATATAATGGTAAATCATTATTTAGCAAAACTTCTGTTTTAATAATATCGACGCAACCGTTAAGTCGATACACGGGTGGTAGTAATTGACTCTGGTAGTATTCGTCTATTGAAACCCCGGGTACAACATTTTCGGCTAGGCCATTTTTTGATTTAAACATCCAATAGGGATGGTGTACACCTTCAACTTTAGTCATACTCCTCACCGAATCTGCCTCAGATGTTACCAACAATTCAATGCCCTTGTCGATGCTTTGTGATGTCCTAAAGGGGGAAGTTGGTCGTAACAAGCATACGGCATCAATTTCACCTGGATTATTAGCTAAATAGTGTTTTAACGCATGAATTAATACTGGGCGGTCACTCGTATTGTCTTCTGCCAATTCAGAAGGTCTAATAAACGGAACGCTTGCTCCTAAATTAAGAGATACCTCTGCGATCAACTCACAATCCGTGGATACTATAAAATCTGATAAATTTTGAGCCATTTTGGCTGCTTCAATGGTGTAAGCAATCAAAGGCTTGCTGCCGAGTGCTTTTATGTTCTTTTGAGAAACACGTTTACTGCCTCCTCTGGCTGGTATGATTCCTAGAACATTCATTTAAGTTCCTCAAATATGGTTTTGATTCGTTCTTGTAATTTAGGTGTTAGAAACTGAGCGGTGGGAAAGTTAATGCCCATCGATGACAGTTTTTTGCTATTCGTATTAGAGAACACGTAATTCTTATATGGATCCATGTCGCCTAATGGATAGAAGAACGGTCGTGCATCAATACTATTTTCTTTTAACTTTTCGATCAAAAGATCTCGTTTTCCATTCGTAACAAGGGCTGATACTAACCATGTAATTCGTTTTCTATTCTCAAGATGAGGTTCGAAGGAGATGAAATCAATGTCTGCTAACATTTCTATATAAGCGGTTTCAATGGATCTTCTAAAGTCTAATATTTCATCAATACGCTCCAGTTGACCTACTCCAATTGCGGCTTGCAAATTGGTCATACGATAATTATATCCTACTTCATCATGCCAATAACGCTTAGTTTTACTCATGCCATGGTCGCGCAGAATACACATACGTTCGTTAAGTGCTTCGTCTTTTGTGACACACATTCCACCTTCACCTGTTGTGATGACTTTATTTCCAAAAAAGGAGAAAGCAGAAATGTCACCAAATGATCCTACTTTTTTTCCTTTATAAGTTGCACCATGGGCTTCAGCACAGTCTTCAATAACAAATAGGTCGTATCGCTTTGCTATGTCCATTATGGCATCCATATCGCAAGGCTGTCCATATAAATGTACGGGGATTATTGCCTTCGTATTAGGTGTAATGGCTTTTTCAATTTCATCGGGGTCAATGCACCAACTTTTTTCGCTTACGTCTACAATAACAGGTGTCGCTCCCGCATGAAATACTGTATTAATTGTCGCTGCAAAAGTTAAGTCTGGAATAATTACTTCATCTCCTTTACCAACACCTAAAGTTTCCAGTGCTAAGTGTATGGCAACTGTCCCGTTTGAAACCGCAACACCGTAATTGCAATCACAAAAAGCTGAAAAGTCTCGTTCAAATTGTCGAATGTAAGTTCCAGAACTCGATATCCATGTCGACAAAAAGGCATCTACTAAATACTTGAACTCATTACCTTTTAGATTAGGTGCTGCAACAGGAATGTAAACTTTGTTCTGGTACTGGAAAAAATCAATCAATTTGCCCTTTCCATCTAGGATTGGAAGTATACTGACTTGTTCGCTCGTTTTTTCAAGCATTTCTTGAAAGGACTCACTCTCAATGGCAGTGGCGCATTCTGTATTCGGGAAGTCTCCAATTTTTGAACTTAAGTCCTTACCATCGAGTAATAAACGTCTGATATCACCATCGGTTAGAACGCCAATGAAAACATCTACTTCGTTAACGATAAATGCGATCCCTTTGCCATTAGTGTTTATGACCTGAAGAACATCTAATAATGTCCCGTTTTGCTTACAAGTTAATTGTTCAAGCATTTAATATTTTATTTATTGTATCGACGGATGACATAACTTGATCAAGAGATTCATACACTTCTAATGTTACTGTTTTGTTATTCCAGTTGAGTGCCTTTAACTCATTATACAATTCAGATTTTTCTTGAAAGGAATTGTTCGTGTCATGTAATCCATCATTATCACTAACGTGAATATAATGAGAACTATTAAATAATAAATTCAGCGCTTCTGTAAAATTGAGATCCATTGTTTTGCAACTCACTTTAAGGTGAGCAACGTCTAACAAAAGATTAAAATCAATCCGAGATTTTAATTCATTATAACCTTCAATATCAGTTAACATTAATGGGTTTCTGCCTTCGAATGATTCAAAGTTTGACTTGGAAAAAACATTGTTTTCAACGTACAGTTTTAGGTCATCCCCAGCAAACTTAGTGAGTTCTTGATGTGCGTCACAAAACCGGTCAAATGCTTCATTTTTGTCAATAATATTTGATGGTGATAATTTTTTTCCAATTTCCGAAACACTAATGTCTATAAAAAATCCAGCGTGAAACCCAAAATGCTTTGAATCCAATGCAATTGACATTTCAATGGCACTTTTGCAATGTTCAATGCTTTGCTGTTGAATTTTATTATTAGCAGAAGCTAAGTTCAAAACAAAATCTTCTGTTGGTGGAGGAAAGTAATTATGCAGAAGAAGGTCTATGCCCAGATCATCTTTCGCACTTTTCAAATCCTTTAACATTTCAGGGTAAGGCTTCGTTCCACCGGAAAGTTCAATTGCCTGAAATCCAAAAGCAGTTAATTCACGAATAGCATCGATTATTTTTGGATGCTTAACACAAGAAGACGATACGAAAGGCATCATTTTTTCAATTTTTTATGAATACCAACAACTGTTGTGTTACTCGCAACATTTTCTAAAATGATACTCCCTGCTCCAATTACAGTGTTGTTACCAATTTCAATTTTATCGATAATCCGGCTACCAATTCCTACAAAAGAACGTGCGCCAATTTTGACCCTTCCTGCAATATTCACCCCTGGCGCAATGTGTGTGTAGTCGTCAATCGTCGATTCATGATCAACAATTGCCCCTGTATTAATGATGCATCCCACACCAATTTTCACGCCTGCATTTAGAATTGCCCCAGCACAAATCAAGCTGCCTGAATCAATTGCAGAAGAACTCGAAATAATTGCCGTTGGGTGAACTAATTGAACGACCATATAGCCTAAATCTCTAACCTTTTCTATTATGTTTGACCGCTCATGATTATCTCCAATAGCGACAAATACATCGGCGTATTTGCAGGAATATTCTTTTAGCTTTTCAAATCCACCTATTACCGGTACTCCTAATATGTCTTCAACTTTACCAGAATAATTAATATCAATGCAACCTGCTAAATTATATGAAAGTAATTGAGCAGTATCGACTACAGTTCTTGCGTGACCACCTGTTCCTATGATTAATAAATCCTTCATTCCGAAATAATGATTTCATTTTTACAATAATCTTTGGTAGCAACTTGATTAATGACTGTATCGTATTCCAGAGCTGAAATTCCTTTACCTCCAGTTCTCTTAGCGACAATGTTTGCATCATTAAAAATGTCCCCTTTTTTTATTGAGACTGCTGCTACCAAACATTTTTGAAGTCTGTTTCTTGTATTTTTTTCACTTTCTGTTGGTATTTTCTCACCATTGCCTAAATAGCTTTCAACAGTTCTAATTTCAGAAATGTATGCGGCAAGTTCAGTAGGGTCTAAAGAGGCTCTGTGATCAGGACCTTCCATCTCCTTGTCTAGAGTAAAGTGTTTTTCCACAACTTTAGCTCCAATGGCAACAGCGTATGGTGATGCGCCAATTGAAGGCGTGTGATCTGAAAACCCAACTACCATGTTGAATTTGTTTTTAAACGTTCTAATAACATTTAGATGGACTTCATTCGCCTTGACAGGATAATTAGAAGTACATTGAAGCAATACTACGTTTGGATTGAATTCTGCTATTGCTTTAATAGCTTTTTCAACTTCATCCATATAACACATACCTGTTGAAATGATTACAGGTTTACCTTTTTTGGCAACTTTGCGAATAAAGCCAATATTGGTTGTGTCCGTTGATGAGATTTTATATGCTTGTAAATCAATTTCATCTAGGAGTTCTAGGCTTTTCTCATCAAATGGTGTAGTTAAAAACAAGATGCCTTTTGAATCGCAATAAGCCTTCAATAACTTCATGTTGTCTACCGCAAATTCCAGTTTCTTTAACATGTTGAACTGGGTTTCTGTGCGTTCGGTAGTTTCTTTTTGATAAGTGGCTTTTTCCACATTATCTAAAATCAATTCTTCAGTGATGAACGATTGAAATTTAACTGCGTCAGCACCTGCTTCTAACGCAACATCAATTAGTTGTTTTGCTAATTCAATATCGCCGTTATGATTGACACCTGCTTCGGCAATTATAAAAACAGGTGAGTCATCACTTATTGTGAAGTTTCCAATTTGAAATGAGTCGTTGAATTTCATAAATATAGTCCTATAACAAAGTTAGCAATGTTTTTAAAGTTCTTTTTGGCTCTTGACGATAAGTTCTAAAGGTGGGAATTGTGAGTAGAGAATGTCTTTCATTGCTCAAGTTCTTTGGTTGTGAGATCTCGAATATGTCCTGAAAATCAATTATCAGTACATTTTAAAATATCCATTGTGTACATCATTTGACCGTTGATGGTATTTCAATTATTTTATCTTTACAGTTAAATTAACTCTATGGTCTCATATTTTATCGTCACTAAAATGGAGTTATTTCGAATTAAAACACCAAATATTATGAATATTGTTGTAAAAATCAGTTTATTATTCTTTGCGATTTTATCTAATCTAGGGGCGTTTGCTCAAGATAAAACAGAATCATCTGTTCAGGAATATCTTAATGAGAATTATGCTAATCTTAGTTTAGAATTGAATGATGTCAAAAATTGGGTCGTGACGGATAATTATACGTCGTCCTCAACAGGAATAAGACACTTTTATATTGCGCAAACGTTGAATGGGATTATTATTGAAAACGGGATAGCAAATATTACATTGGATGCAAATGATAGTGTGCTCTATATTGCGAGTAATTTAATTGCAAATATTGAAAGAAAAAGTAACAAAGCTCAAGAGCCTTCTATTGATGCGTTGACTTCAATAAAAAAGGCTAAGCAACACCTAGGGATTAGTGGTGAACCTGGAAAGAGAATAGATTCTGAAAGCTCCAATAAAATTCATTTTGATAAGGGAGACTTGAGTAAAGAAGATATTCTTGTTGAGTTAAAAAACTGGTATACAGGGGAAGAAATACATCTCGCTTGGGTAGTTACTATTTATGAATTGTCTGGAGATCATTGGTGGCAAATATTTATTGATGCTGAAAATGGAAAAGAACTTCATCGTTCAGATTGGGTGCAGCATTGTGATTTTGATTCACATGTGCGGCCGAATTCCAATACTAACATTTCCACATTAATGCTACCTGCACCTCCTCCAGGTACTGATCAATACAATGTATTTGCATTACCAGTAGAAAGCCCTAGTCATGGCACAAGAACTATGGAGGTTGGACCTTTCAATTCGACAGCTTCTCCATATGGTTGGCATGATGATAATGGTGTTGCCGGAGAGGAGTATACAATTACTCGTGGGAATAATGTTTATGCTTATGAAGATGTCAATGATAATAATTCACCTGGATATAGCCCTGATGGTGGAGCTACCTTAGACTTTGATTTCCCATTGAATTTGAGTCAGAATCCCTCAACATATCAAGATCCGGCGATTACTAATCTATTTTACACGTGTAACAGAATACATGATATTCTTTATCAATATGGTTTTGATGAAGCTAGCGGAAATTTCCAATCCAATAATTATGGGAATGGTGGTGCCGCAGGCGATTATGTTTTGGCTGAAGCGCAAGATGGTGGTGGGACCAATAATGCAAATTTTGCAACTCCAAATGATGGTTCAAACCCTAGAATGCAAATGTATTTATGGAATAACTCATCAGGAACATCGAACTTATTAACGGTTAACACTCCAGCGGGAATAGCTGGTGCATATACTGCTGCGGAAGCTAGTTTTGGACCTGGCGTACCTTCAACTCCAATTACGGCTGATTTTGCTCTTGTTGACGATGGTACTAGCACTATAGATGATGGTTGTGAACCCCTGATTAACGCAGCAGTGATTAATGGAAAAATTGCTGTACTTTATCGAGGTAACTGCAACTTTGTGAATAAAGTTCTAAATGCTCAAGATGCTGGTGCAGTTGCGGTCATTGTGATCAACAATGTAGCAGGAGCTCCTACAACTATGGGGGGGACGAGTGCAGCGATAACAATTCCTTCTATTATGATTTCTCAAGCTGATGGAAATTCTATAGTCGCTCAAATGATGACGGGGACTGTAAATGGAACACTGGTTAATGGTTCAGGAAGTGGAACCAATGATGGAGACTTTGATAACGGCATCATTTTGCATGAATATGGGCATGGTGTTTCAAATCGCTTGACAGGAGGTCCATCAAACTCTGGTTGTTTGGGTAATGCTGAACAAATGGGAGAGGGATGGAGTGATTTTCTTTCCTGTATGTTAACGATGGATATGTCAGTTACGAATCCTGTTTATCGACCAGTTGGAACTTATGCAATTGGTGAAGCTCCTAATGGAGTAGGGATTAGACCAACAGCGTATGATACCAGTTATGCAATTAATCCATTTACCTATGGAGATGTTGCGAATACCGCACAGATCACTCAGCCTCATGGTATTGGGTTTATTTGGGCAACTATGCTTTGGGATTTGAACTGGGCATTTATAAATCAATATGGATTTGATGCTAATATAGAAACTGGCACAGGTGGTAATAATATGGTACTGCAACTTGTTATGGAAGGAATGAAGTTACAACCATGTTCGCCTGGGTTTACTGATGGCCGTGATGCTATATTGATGGCTGATCAACTTTTATATGGTGGTGCGAATCAATGCCTTATTTGGAACACATTTGCAAAAAGAGGATTGGGCTACTCTGCTTCACAAGGGAGTACGGATAGTAGATCTGATCAAGTCGAGGCTTTTGATTTACCTACTTCTTGTCAAACACCACTTATTGCACCAACTGCAAACTTTGACGCTAACACATACGTAACTTGTTCAGGAGTTATTCAGTTTGAGGATTTATCTACAGATATTCCACAAAGTTGGCTTTGGGATTTCGGTGATGGTTCAACGAGCACATTACAGAACCCTTCACATACTTATGCAGCTTCTGGGTTTTATACAGTAACCATGGAGACGACTAATACGATCGGTACTGATGTATTGGTACAGACGAACTTCATTGAGGTAGTATTCCCTCAAGCCCCTACTGTAAATGATGGTACTGGTTGTTCATCAGACTCAATTATGTTATCGGCCAATGGAGCTAACTTAATTCACTGGACTGATTTAAATGGCAACTTATTAGAAACGGGGAATGTTTATTACACAGTTCCTTCTGCCTCTAGTTCCTCTTATTATGCTGTAAATGTTGATACAGCGCAGCACTTTAATGTGGGGCCAGTTGACAATTCATTTGGCACCGGAGGGAATCACAATACAACCTTTATTGGGGCTGTTAATTTTACTGCGGAAACAGAATTGATTATTCATTCAGCGTGGGTCTTTTCTGGATCAACGGGTGTTAGACAGATAGGTCTCTATGATGGCTATGACACTGGAGGAACACCTATTCAAGTCGTTAATGTTGATATACCATTTACAGGCGCAGGCCGGATCGATTTAGGTATAAGTGTACCTAGTGCTGGGCAATATAGTTTCGGTGTAAATAATGCAGATTTATATCGTAATGATACGGGTGCGAATTATCCGTATGCAATTCCTGGATTGATTTCATTAGATGGTAGTCCTGCTGGTTCTGATTTCTATTACTATTTCTACGACCTTGAAGTCTCTGAGCCTGATTGCTCAAGTGATTCAGTGTTGGTGTCGGCAACTGTAGTTGCTGGTGCAGATTTTAGTTGGGCCGCAACGGTAACAACGGTAGATTTCACTGATCTATCAATAGGGGCTACCGCATGGTCTTGGGATTTTGGTGATGGAAACACATCAACTGTTCAGAATCCATCTCATACCTACTCGCAGACTGGAACTTATACCGTTACATTAACGGTAAATGGAGTCTGTTCAGTTGTATACACTGTGAATATTTCTGATGTTGGTCTAGATCAAGTAGCTGAAGGTGATTTCGGGATTTCGCTATTTCCGAACCCTGCGAGTAAAGAAATAAAAGTGACATTGAGTAAAGTTCTTTCTGTAAATTCAACACTTCAAATTGTGAGCGTTGATGGGAAATTAATCGATGAAATAGAAGTTGTTAAAGGAGCAAGTGAAGTGGTTATTTCTGTTGATAAATTGGCGCCACAAGTCTATTACCTAGTATTTGATTATGTATCTGGGCAAGAAAGAATTAAGTTTCTAGTTCAGCGATAAAATTGAAAGTCATTTAAAATTACTCTTGCATTAATAGCTAATCATTAATGCGAGAGTTTTTAGATTTCAAAGAATTAGAAAAGTAAACATTTACAGCCTACCACATTTCTTTTTCTCTAGCGGATAGATAGGTCCAAGCAATAATATGACTTGACTTGTTGCCCGTTTTGATTTTAATGATCTTAATCTCTGAAGGATTGTGCTTTTGCAAGAATTTATTAATCCCTTTAAGATTAGCTTCTTTTGAAACGAGTGCAGTAAACCAAAAACATCTATTCGCAAAATCTTTACTTTCGGAGATCATATTGCAGATAAATTGATATTCTCCACCTTCGCAGACGAGTTCATTAATGTTTCCGGAAAAATTCAATGTTGGTGACTGTCTCTTTTTTCCGGTCAAGTTCTTTACTTTTCTTCTTGTACCCTTTAGAGCCTCTTCAATAGAACTATGAAATGGCGGGTTACATATTGAGATATCAATTTTATCTCCTGATTCAATGACTCCTTTAAATATATTGTTTGCGTTACGTTGAATTCTTAAACTAATTTTCCCTTTTAACGAGGGGTTTGAATTAACAATGCTCTGAGCAGATTTAATTGATTTTGGATCGATATCGGAACCTATAAAGTTCCATTGATATTCCGTAACCCCGATGATAGGGTAAATACAACTTGCTCCCGTTCCAATATCTAAACAGGTGACTTGTCCTCCTTTTGGTATATCAGCGCTCGAGGTTTTGGGTAAAATATCTGCGACATGATGAAGGTATTCTGCTCGTCCCGGTATTGGAGGGCATAAATTCTCTTTTGGGAATTCCCAGAAGTGAATTCCATAATAATGACTGAGAATAGCTTTGTTGAGCATCTTAACAGCCTCAGGGTTGGAAAAGTTAATTGAATTGTCACCCAGAGAATTGGGTATGATGTATTCTTGTAATTCAGGATTGGATACAATCATTGCTTCCAAATCATATCTGCTACGATTCTTGTTTCTGACATGTAAATTAAGCTTCTCTTGGTTATCTCTCTTAGTTGACATGCTTTGTTGAAAATTGTTTATTTATTCCAATTCTTTATTCTGCATCGATATTCTCAATCATTTTGATCGCTTCAGCTCTCGGAGGGAAAATTTTTGAGACAATTACACCAAATATTATTGCAACAACAAAAGATGGGGCAAGAACATCTAGAGCCACGAAGTATTCGCCAATGTTAGGCATTTCTTTGAATACAAAATTGAAAAGAATAACGGAAATAAATCCGGTTGTCATTGAAGCTATAGCTCCCTTTTCTGAATAACCTTTCCAAAATAAAGAAAGAATAATGACTGGGCAGAAGGTTGCTGCAATCCCAGACCAGCCGAAAATTATTACCCAGAAGATCTGCCTATCGGGGGATACATAGTTCATTATTATTGCTATGATCAATGCTGTCAACGCCATGATGATTGTCGAAATTCTAGAGATTTTTGTTAGGTTTTCATCTTTCAAATGTGGTCGAAAAATTTTCTGATAGAAATCACGAGTAATCGCACTTGAAGCAAGGATTAAAAGAGAATCAATAGTAGACATTATTGCTGAAAGTACAATAGCGATGAAGATTGCAACTAGCAGGGTAGGTAAGAAGCTTTCAGTGATCATGCTGAGTACATTTTCACCATTATTACCTAAAATTTCTTCGGGGTCCTGCCCTTCTTTTGTGAAATAAATTCGAGCTAGAATACCAATGGTTACGGCAGCAGCATCGGTGAGTAAGGTGAAAATTGCGGCAACCCATTTTCCTTTATCTATTTCTTTTTTATCCTTAATAGACATGAATCTTACATAGACTTGAGGTGATCCAAGGAAACCAAGCCCAATCATTGAAAATCCCAGGATCGTAAAAAGGTTCATCCAACCATCGTTACTTCTGCCCATAATTTGTGTGAGGGTAGGGTCAATGGCGTTCAGTCCATCCGTGACTCCAGTACCATGATCCATGGAGAACCAAACAACTATTGGAAGCAATACTAGACCTAAAAACATTAGAAGTCCTTGAAACAAGTCGGACCAAACGGCAGCAACGAAGCCACCAATAAAGATGTATGCTAGAACGATCAGGAAGCCAATTAATGCACCTAATTTATAGTCGATACCAAGCATAGATTCAAAGGCTACACCCGTTACGTCTATTTGTGAAGCAACATAAATCACAATAAAAAGAACTAAGACTGAGGCTGCTATTATTCGAAGTGTATGTGTTGACGATTTAAAATGACTATGGAGATAGTCGGGAATGGTAATCGCGCCGTAGCTATCCGATCGTTTTTTGAAGCGTTTGGCCATAAATTGCCATGAAATAAAAACGCCGAGTAATTCACCAACAACTACCCAATATCCAGAGTATCCTGCCATTGCCCCCATGCCAGTGAGACCGATGAGAAGCCAACCTGATTCGCCTGTTGCTCTTGCCGAAAAAGCAACTGCCCAGAATCCCATGTTTTTTCCTCCGACATAATAATCGCTCATGTTTTTAATTCGTCGAGATGCTAGAATTCCAATTGCAAATAAAATTCCGACGTAAACAGCTAGAACTGCTATCTTGATAAATAAATCTTGATCTTGCATAGTGATTAAAATAAGCTTAAAAGCAGTAAATTTTTAATTTTCGTAAAATGCTCAAAAAAAAGCTATAAATCACTTTTTTTGCATAAAATCCTAAAGAAAAGCTTGAAAAAGCCTAAAAAAAGACATAAAAACATAAAAAATGGCTATATTTGTTGAGTTAGAAGTGATATGAAGTTATACCATTTTGTTTCTAATTGGATTTGGGGGATGACCTTAGATTTGTAAATTATTTTGAACAAAAAAAGGCGAAAACTGATTTTGAATTCTACCAAAGAAAACCTTGAAACATTTCAATCAATAGAAGAATTAATCACTGCTCTTTCTGAAGGGGAGAGGACGAAATTTAACGATATAATTCGTTCTATTGATGTACCTACTAGTGCCTTTGCTGGCTATTGCTCTTGGTCGAAGGAATCGTACACTCGTAATTGTATTGTTGATAACGAAAAATTTGAATTAATTCTACTTTGTTGGGAGCCAGGACAAATCACCCCTATTCACGATCATGGGGGGGAAGAGTGTTGGGTGAAAATTATTGAAGGTGACTTTAGAGAAACGATATATAAAGAAGATGAATATGGGAATCTTGATATTGTAAAATCTTCTGTAGCTAAAGTCAACGATATCACCTATATGATCGACTTTATGGGGTTTCATAGCCTAGAAAATCTATGTGAGAAGAGAAGTATGTCTCTTCATCTATATGCCAAGCCAATTCGTAGCTGTAAGATGTTTGATAAAGAAACGGGGAAATTGGTAAATAAGGAATTGGCCTATAATACAATGTCAAAATTGACAATCTTAAAATAATACTGTTACATGTCTGATATTAATAGTGATTTAGCTTTATTTAATGAGCTAGTGGAGGTTTTATTAAATGAAGAGGAGAAGAATCCTGTAGCGGATCGAATCGATTCAAAAGAACTCTACGACGTGATCGACCTTTCATTGAACGAATCTGCAATAGTTGATGATGAATTGAAAGCGGTGCTTCGAGATGTTCTCATATCTACACCTAAAACGGCAACGAACTTATTCTTCAATCAACTTTTTGGAGGAAGACAGAGTAAAGCAGTTTTAGGAGATTTACTTGCCGTTATGCTTAATAACAGTATGTATACCTATAAAGTTGCTGGACCGCAAGTAGGAATAGAGCAAGAGATAATTAGAAAATCATGCGACCTAGTTGGTTATGGCTCTCATAGTAATGGAACATTTCCTACTGGTGGTTCTATGAGTAATTATATGGCTCTTGTAATGGCACGTGATGCGAAAGACCCTAACTGTAGATTAGACGGAATGTCAAAACCATTGATTATTTATACTTCCGAACTATCTCATTACTCAAATGCTAAGAATGCCAGTTTTGCGGGGATGGGAAGGAACAATATCCGTTATATTAAAGCTGATACAAAGGGGAGAATGATTCCTGAGGAATTGGAAAAGCAAATCATAAAAGACTTGAGTGATGGGTTTATTCCGACATATGTTAACTCTACTGCGGGAACGACAGTATTGGGGGCATTTGATCCTATTGATGAAATTGCTAATATCACAGAAAAATACAATGTTTGGCTTCATGTAGATGGTGCGTATTCAGGAAGTGTAATTTTCAGTGACAGGTATAAGCATCTTATTAAAGGAGTCGAACGTTCTAATTCATTCAGTTATAATGCACACAAAATGATTGGTACGCCTATGACGTGCTCAATTATTTTAGTGAATGATAAGCGTCAGTTACATGATTCATTTAGTAATGAGGCAGATTATCTTTATCAAACAGATGGTGATGATTTTAATTTGGGTAAAACCTCGTTCCAATGCGGAAGAAGAAACGATGCCTTGAAATTTTGGACCCTATGGAAGTCTGTTGGAACGAATGGCTTGAAGCAAATTGTTGATCAGCAATTTGAACTAGCTGATGCTGCGCGGGAGTACGTGCGAAGCAATCAAGATTACACGCTGTTTAGTTTTGATGATTCAATCTCAATTTGTTTCAATTATAAGAATATTGATCCAATTGCCCTTTGTACTGCGTTGTATGAAGAACAAGTAACTGTTGTTGGGTTTGGTTCTTTCGAAGGTAATACGTTCATTCGGTTGGTAACCATTAATGAGAATAATTCGAAAGAGGATATTTTGAATTTCTTCAAGGTTCTTGAAGAATACGTAGAGAAGACGCCTAGCTTGACACGGATGAAGATGGTGTAATTACTTTTTCTAAAAGGTGAGTAATAACTACATATCTTGTTTTGTCAAGCTATTTTGAAAAATACTATCTTATTTGTTGGCCTTTTTTAATTTCTTTTCTGCCTTTTTTTCTTTTGCAGATTTAGCTGGTTCTTTCTTAACGTTCTTCTTTGAGTCTTTTCCTTTTGCCATGATATTGATTTTATTATTTGTTTTATTTCAACTAAAGTAAATCTAGCTCATCGAAATTTTCAATTTCCGAGAGCTTTATAAGCTGTTTTACTTCAATGTTTTCCCAAGTGTCTTCAAAAATTTCATCACCATTTCCTTCTGCATTTTCGTTCACATTTTCTCTGAGTAACTTCTTTTTACTAAGAAAATTAATACTTGTTTCACTATTAACAATTGGACCATAATTAACACTTGAGTCATATCCAATTAGTTCAAAGTAACCATGCTGAAATCTGAATGTGTATTTCCATTGGCCATATCTTCCGTGCGCGTAATGAATGTATAAATTTCCTTTTTGCACATTAACACTTAGCTCGGGAGGGTAATAAATACCGCCATCTTCGTTTTCAGATGAGAAACAACTCAAATTCTGTGAAGCTAATTCCCAATTGTCTTCTTTGTCTAAGAAGACTAAAATCCCTCGTCTGTTACGGTCCAATTCACCTCGGTATTCATCGTTTATTATGTTTTCTTCATTTATGCGCTTAATGATAATTATACTATCCATCAATCCGTCCTTATTCAAGTCGCCTTCAATTTTTTCAAATATAGAGTAACCTACAGGGATTAATTCAGAGGGGATTTTTCTCAGTTCAAGTTCTGTCAAGTATTCAGAGTATTCATTTTTTGTTGAATCTGTTTTATCAGAATTTTCAGCAGTTATGTTTTTTCCGTTGTCCGAATTTGTACATCCGCTTAAAAGTATAAATGAAACGGAAAACATACCAATAAACAGACATTTTATCATATGACTAACTCTTAAATTATTATTTGCTCAGGGTTACTGCTGATCTTATTGTTTCGTCCTTTTCACTGATCTTTTTCATATTCCTTGGCGATGCATGTTTATTAAATAGAACAACTTCTAGTTAAAGATACCGTATTTTAAATTAGCAATGTAAACCTAGCTTTTACAGCGTCCAGAAATCATCTACTTAAACAGATCCTCTCTGTTTTTGGGACGTAAGGCATGTTTCCAATTGAATCCTGGTATAAATTGTTCTTCCTCTTTAATTTGATCCATTGGATAAAACGCTCCGTCAGGCTCTTCCAAATAAGTAATACCCGTTAGCTCATTACTATCGATATCTATTCGCAAATCACTGGAATACAGGCGATTCATCCCCATCCTTTTTTTTGTAATGATTGAATCTGTTACTTCTTCATCCTCTGGGAAAAACACGGTCATTGCATTACCATTTACGATAGCTTTGTAAAGGTCATTATCTCTAAACAATGCAACGATGGTTTTACCTGCGATTTGATTGTAGTATTTTTCGGGTTCGACTTCCATAAGGATTGTAGAGTTTTTAAATATTTTCACCTTGTGAATGGAAGAATCGGAGACATGCATTTCCATATAGTCTCCTTTTAGTTCTGCTGTATTTGACCAAACAATAGGAGAGGAGAATAATTGAATTTTCTCTTCACTTTCTTTATATACTAGGCTGTCTGCTCTGCATTGTATTTTGTTAGAATAGATGCGGGTATTATTGTATGCTTTGACAAGGTTCACACTATCTAGTTGCTGAATGAATAAAGTGTCTCCGTGTATATAGAGTGTGTCTTCACTCATTTTTTTTGTAGCAATCGCTTGTCCAGTAATGAAAGAATAGTTGAGGCTATCAGATGAATAAGCATAATCTCCATTAAAGGAAATATTCTTTGTTGTATCCATATAAGTTACATTGCCAATCCCAATTGATTCTTTTTTCTTCGGGTAATATAGGAGCGTATCGCCAGAAATGTAGTCTGAGCCTTTCGTAATCCAAGCATTTTCGGAAAGTGTACCCTCTCCACTTTCTACATTATACCAACCAGATTCACAATACATGTATGCCTCTTCACTTTGAATTTTTGTTGGCCCGTAGAAAAAGGTTTTTTTTTGACTATAAAGATATTGAAGAGTGTCAGTTTGCATGGTCAGATTATTCCCTTTGTAATCTACGTCACGACTAAAGAAAAAATTCTTAGACTTAGGGTGGAAATATCCAACTCGACTGGTTAGAACTTCTTGTGATATTGTACTTATGACTTTTCCGCCGTGATGATAGGATGCCTGTGATTTGCGTGCGTCATAATTTAACGTATCTGTTGTCAGTTTATATTCACTGTCTCTAACTCTTACATTGCCCCATAATTTTGCCTTCCGTGTTCTTCCGTTGTAGAAGAGCGAGTCACAATATAGGTTCAGGGTATCTTTGTTATTAATATGAACGTTTCCATAGGCATAAACATGCTTTTTACGTTGATGATAATGGGCCGAATCACAATACATGATATTGCCTTGATATTTGAAATTCACATCACCAATAAGCCTATGTATACCAGTTTCTTCATCGAACTTCAGAATCTTGGATCCAGGCAATAGTTCGAGTATATCGTCTTGGGAAAACGAATATTCCGAAATGAAAAAAAGTGCGCTTATAAGGAGCGCACTTTTAAATATGTTGACTTGTTTCGTCAAGCGAGCACTTTCTTTTTATTATTTAAGGTCTGTGTACGATCTGGTCCAACCGAAACAACAGTAATCGGAACTTCCAATTTTTGTTCCAAATATTCCACGTAAGCTTTCAGTTCAGCTGGTGCTTCATTGATTGAGGTTAGCTTTGTTGTATCGCAGTTCCATCCTTTTATGTCTTCGTAAACTGGAATAACTTCCACATCATTAACGTCGTAAGGGAAGTAATCGTATCTCTCACCATCAATCATGTAATGCGTACATACACGGATGGTGTCAAAATTGTCAAGAACATCTGCTTTCATCATTGATAATTCAGAAGCTCCGTTGATCATGATTGCGTATTTTAACTGAGGTAAATCAACCCATCCGCAACGACGTGGCCTTCCAGTTGTAGCGCCAAATTCAAATCCTTCTTTACGTATTTTCTCACCTATTTCGTCATGCAACTCTGTAGGGAATGGACCACTACCAACTCGTGTACAATATGCTTTGAATATCCCGATAACATTTCCAATTCTTGTTGGTGCAACACCAAGCCCAGTACATGTTCCGGCAGTAACCGTATTAGATGAAGTGACAAATGGGTAGGTTCCGAAATCAATGTCGAGCATAGTTCCTTGAGCTCCCTCAGCAAGTATTTTTTTGCCTGCCTTAATTGCGTCATTGATGTATTGTTCACTATCTACAGCAGGCAATTCTTTTAAAAGCTCAATTGCTTTTAACCAAGGCCCTTCTAATTCAGATAAGTCATATTCGAATTCAGGATAACGATCTAGCATCGCCTTATGTTTTTCAACAAGCGCATTGTACTTCTCTTTGAAATTTGGGGAGTAGATATCGCCAACTCTCAAACCATTTCTTCCGGTTTTGTCCATGTAAGTTGGCCCAATGCCTTTCAGCGTAGAACCAATTTTGTTCTTCCCTTTCGCTGCTTCAGAAGCTGCGTCTAGCATTCGATGAGTAGGAAGGATTAAGTGCGCTTTTTTTGAAATAATCAAACGTGACTTAATATCGATGTTAAATGGCTTCAGTTTGTCCAGTTCCCCTTGAAAAATGACAGGGTCAATAACGACACCATTTCCAACGAGGTTCATTACATCGTCTCTAAATATTCCAGAAGGAATTGTGTGAAGGACGTGCTTGATACCTTCGAATTCAAGCGTATGCCCAGCGTTTGGTCCGCCTTGGAATCGTGCAATGATGTCGTACTTAGGAGTCAGAACGTCGACTATCTTTCCTTTTCCTTCATCTCCCCATTGTAAACCTAATAGTACGTCTACTTTCATTGTATCTTTTTAAAGTGATTGATGGCGTTTTCTGAAGAATCATATATTGTATAGATTTCATCCAGTTTTGAGATATTAAAAATTTTCTCAACGTTGCCTGAAATATTTGTTAGAACGAGATCTCCTCCCATAATTCGGGATTTAGTGAGAGTTCGCATGAAAAAACTTATACCTGAAGAATTGGTATGCGTCAATCCTTTCAAATTAAAAATTATGCGATAATAATTTTTATTAAGCATACTAAATACTTTTTTTTCTAACTCATCGTAATCGATATCGGAAGTAATTTTTCCCTCCAATTTGTAAACTACTACCGAGTCTAGAATCTCTATGTCAAATTGTAAATTCAATTTAGTCCTTTTTAGAGTTCTTACGCACTCCGTAGAAATACAAGGAGTGGTGTTGAATGTCAACATCGAAAATATCCTCTATTGTCGATTTGATATGTTGAATACGCGGATCACAAAACTCAATTAATTCCCCTGTATCAGTCAAAACAACATGATCGTGTTGCGTTGAGCCATGCGATTTTTCAAATTGGGCAATGTTTTTCCCGAATTGGTGCTTCCGTACTAACTTACAAGCCAAAAGCAATTCAATTGTATTGTACAAAGTCGCTCTTGAAACACGGTAGTTTTGATTCTTCATCTCTACGTACAAAGATTCAATATCAAAGTGCCCTTCATAGTTGTAGATTTCCGCTAGGATAGCAAATCTTTCAGGTGTTTTTCGGTGACCATTTTGCTCTAGGTATGCAGAGAAAATGTTCTTGACCCTTGTATGTAAATCTTCTTGATGCATCTGCATTCAGGTAAACAGCAAAATTAAAGAATTTGTGTAGATAAAGAGCGGTCAATATGACCTGAATTAGTTGAGTTTTCAACAACTTATTTACAAAAGAAAAAGCCAGTCCTCAAGAATTGATAGACTGGCTTTCTAAAAACTATTTATTACTTATAATAGTGATGCCAAAATTGTGTCATTATTTTCTCCTTCTTTTATCATTCGAAGAATAGTTTCAGAGTAAACGTGAGCGTCGTCATCATCGAAGCCAAGTGCGATGCCATATTTCGCAACTAAATTTTGTTCCGAGGCATCAACAACTCCATCAACAAATGTCATATGAATGAACTGGATCAAACGCTCAAAACGCTCTTCCTTATTAACAGGTGGTATCATTGGATACTCACTTGGGTTCTTCATTATTTCTTTCGCAACTCCAGGTGAGATCGATAAGCGGTCAGCTATTTTATTTAAAAGTGCTAATTCCGTTTCATCAACTTTACCATCAACCTTCGCTAAAGTGACAAGGCTGCTAAAAACACCTTGTTTGGCTAGTTGTCCTCCAGACTCGTATGCTTGTGCTATTGTTCCCATTGTATCTTCTTAATTTTCGATGCAAAGATAGTGAATTCAGCTACCTAATGAATTCAATCTTCTAAATTATTTTCAATATATTCGATTAATGTGTGAATTACTTTAATGTGAATTTCTTGTGCGCGATCTGCATAATTTGAATGTGGTGCGCGAATTTCAACATCGCACAAGTTGGCCATTGAACCGCCTGTCTTTCCTGTTAACCCAATGATTTTCATTCCTTTATTCTTTGCAGCGTGGATTGCATTCAAGATATTCTCGGAATTTCCGGAAGTGGATATTGCAAGGAGAACATCATTTTCAGATCCGACTCCTTCAATGAACCGTGAAAAAATAGAATCAAACCCATAATCATTTCCAACACATGTTATGTGGCTTGGGTCTGATATTGATATTGCTGGAATTGATTTACGATCGTTTCTGTATCGCCCAGTGAGTTCCTCAGCAAAATGCATTGCATCGCACATCGACCCTCCATTTCCGCAACTAATTATTTTTCCTCCATTAAGAATGCCTGAGGTCATGATTTCACCAGCTTTGGCAATTTTTTCATGATTCTCCGAGATGTTAAATTTTTGCAAAATTTCGACCGCTTCGAAAAATTGGTCTGCTATTTGTTTTTGACTCATCAAAATGGATTTTGTCAAAAATAAATAAATTAAATGGCAGGCGGCACAAATTAAATCAATCTTGCTATATTTGAAACCCGAGCTTACGCTCACAAACAAACGTTTATCATGAAAAAAAGTTTACTATTCTTATTCCTATCGTTTATTACATTTTCGTCAATGGCGCAACAGGAATGCTTTATTCGATTGCAAAAAGCCTTTGATGATCGAGGTTCTTTCACTGTTGCTGATGATATGCATAGAAATGTTATTATTAGTTATTTCGCTGATGGAGGCTCTTATTGTATTTCTGGTAAGGCTCGCGTTGGGAATGGACAAATACAGTCAATTTTCTTACAGTATGATGATAATACTTACGAATTGATGGAAAAGAAATTCTACAATTCAAAAAAGCAGCCACA
>NODE-245-length-19831-cov-7.1739_pt1 | contig 19831 bp, 20 predicted proteins | sample MGYA00139097_ERZ477577 | MGnify/ENA metagenome assembly ERZ477577
GCACGGATTCGGCTAGACTGCTTTTTCACTCAAATGCAATGGAGGAGATTCTATGTCAGTCAACAAGGCAATTCTGGTCGGTAACCTCGGGAAAGACCCTGAACTGCGCTATACTCCCTCGGGAACAGCAGTTTGTACCTTCTCAATAGCGACAACGGATCGATTTAAGAACAAGCAAGGTGAGCAGCAGGAACGCACCGAGTGGCACAACATCGTGGTGTGGGCAGGTTTGGCGGAGATCTGTGGTAAGTACCTGACCAAAGGGAAGCAGGTTTATATCGAGGGGCGTATCCAAAACCGTTCCTACGATGACCGTGATGGTAACAAGCGTTATATCACCGAGATCGTTGCCAACGAAATGCAGATGCTCAGTCGTGCCGGAGACCAGGGTGGCGGTAGCGGAGGGGGCGGTGGTCGTCCGACCACTCCGACGGAGAATTTTTCATCTGCTCCACAGGAACCACCTTTCAACCCCGATGATGATATTCCTTTCTGATTCGCAGCTCTAGACGATGAACTCTACGGGCAGGACTTTTCAAGTTCTGCCCGTTCTTGTTTCTGTCTGTTTTTCATGTTTGCGCCTCCAGTAAGTTTCTGGTAACTTTGAGATTCTTGATTTTAGCTGTGGGGAGTTATATGTCACTCGAGCAAAGACGCAACCTGCTCATTGAACTATTGAATGATTCCGAGGAAGACGTTCGCGTTGCTGCGGCCGCAGCACTTGAATGCCTTGAATCGCTCCAGGATCTGCAACAGATTATTCAAGAGCTCAAGTCCGACAAGCGTGGCCAGCGGGTCAAGGCGATTTTTGCCATGGAGAAGGTTAAGTCGACGGATATTTTCCCGCATCTGATCGGCTTGCTGAAAGACCCTGATGCCGATATCCGGGGTGCCGCAATCCAGGTCCTCGGTGCAAAAGGCCACCCTAAATCGCTCAGCAGTCTGGTCAAGCATCTCAAAGATCCGTCTCCCTCCGTTCGCGTTCATACTGCAGAAGCTCTTGGCCACTTTGATGATGTGCGCCTTGCTCCTTATCTTGTCTCCTTGTTGGCAGAAGATGATGATCAGTTGGTAGCGAGTGCCGCGAGATCTCTTGGTTCTATCGGTTCTCCTGAGAGCGTTGAACCACTGATGAATTTGACCAGGGATAGTCGCGCGACAGTGCGCGTTGCTGCTGTTGAGGCGTTAAGTGAATTGCCGCTGAAAGGCTAGTTCACGGGACTGGAGGCTGGTTTGTGGGGGCTGGTTGAAAAATTAATAAAGGGCCGGAAGAGAATTCTTCCGGCCCTTGTCTGTTTCAGGAGTCAAAATCGAAGAAGTCCGTTACGTCGATGCCCTTTGTCTGTGGATCGACTTCGGCAATAATGCTTCTTGGCTGGTTTGGCCGTAATTGTATTCTGCGCGGTTCTTCGAGGAGTTCGCCCGCGGCGTTGAAGATGATTTTGATGTCGACCAGGCTGGTGTTTTGGGTGTCAACCTTGGTGACCAGACCGATTTCGTTGTTGTCAAGGCGGACAAGGCTGCCGACCGGGTAAGCTCCGAGCGATTCAACAAAGTGCATGACAAAGTCAGGGTGTAATGAAGACCCGGAAATCTCTTTAAGACGTGCAATGGCCCTACGGGGTGTGAAGGGCCGTTGGTAAGAACGTAGCGTGGTCATTGCATCGTAGGCGTCGGCAATGGCCGTCATCTCGACCAGCGGTGAGGCGATGTTGTCGACGGCATTGGAAGGGTAACCAGACCGGTCGTAACGCAGATGATGGCCGAGGACAATCTGCATGACTTCCGGGGTAACCCCCTCCATCTCCTTGATGATTTCGGCGCCGAAACCGGGGTGCTCTTTGATTGCGTCAAATTCGGCATCCGTCAGCCGTCCTGGCTTGGTGATAATGTCGACATCAACATGCAGTTTGCCAAGATCGTGCAACAGCCCGCCGAGGCCAAGGGTTTTAAGTTGCTCCTCGGTTAGATTGCAAGCTCTGCCGACGGCAAGGGCCAGTACCGAGACATTGACCGAATGGGTAAAGGTATAGTTGTCGTAATCTTTGAGCATCGACAAGGCCATCATGGCATGAGGTTCTGTCATGGTTAACTGGGCCATGCTCTTGACGACGTTGATTGCTTCGACAGAAGAAGGGATCTCGCCCATGCGAACATCCTGGAAAATCTGGTCAACGACCTTTAGCGCCTTACGATAGACCTTGCGTGGTTTCTGCTCGTCGTCATCATCTTCCGCAGCGACAGCGCGGATTTTTTTGACCCCTTGCGAAGCCAGGGCGTCAGCAAAATCCTGCCCTTTGCCGCCCCCGGAATGGATCAGGTTCAACAACGACTGGATCTCAACGGCCGAGAGGCCTGCCATGAATTCAAAGCCTATCAGTTCGCGAGATTCAAGAAGCGTTGCAAGCTCGGTGGCCGCCGGGAATTCATCCATGAAGAGATGGTCTTCGACAAAAAGAGTCCCCTCCAAGAGTCCCATCCTGATTAACTTTTTGTGCTGCAATAAACCGAACAGGCCGTCTTGCAGGGACTCGACCTGTTTGGCTGTGGCGGGGTGGTTGACAGCGTAGAGGCGTAGCCCTTTAATGGCCGCTGCCAGTACCTGTACGACCTGTTTTATTTCATCAACGTTCATGTGTTTGCCTTGTCCAGCTGCATGAGGGCCTGCGCTGCTGCCCGAGCGACAGTCGTGGCCTTGTCATTCGTCGCTTTTTCCAGAGCTGCACGTGTACTCTCTTCTGCTATGTCACCGAGCGCTGCTGCCGCCGCAACACGTAATTCATCGTTCAGCTGTTTGTGCAGCCAACGTCTTTTTGCGATGATCTTCAATAGCTCTGGTATAGCTGCGGGATCGCGAATCTCACCGAGAGCGCGAATGGTGTCTTTTTTGAGGTCAATGCCCCTTTGGCTCCAGCCCTTTTGTTTTAACATCGACAAAAGGGTTGGCGAAGCAACTGTCGCGCGCATGGCTCCGAGCGAAAGGATGGCCTGGCGACGGAGGTCCTGATCGTCTGAGGCCGCGGTCTGCAGCAGGATATTAATGGCGCGTTTGCCGCCAATTCTGGTCAGGGCGCGAATGGTCTCCCTGCGTACGCGGATGTCATCATGTTGCAACAGCAGGGTGAGTTCCGCCAACGAGTCCTGGCTGCGAATGTCGCCGAGGAGAGCGACCGCATTACGCACCACGAACCAGCGATCATCGCTGAGATATTCATTGATGAAAGGTAGCGAGGCCGGGCCGCTGCGCACAAGGACCTCGTGAAGTATCTTGCGTTTTGTTGCGGAGCTCTCGTCAGCCAGAACCTTTAGCAGGCGGTTTGTGATTTTACTGCCCATGAAGGCCAGTATCTGAACGAGGGTGTTGCGGGTTTTCTTCTCGGTCTTTTCTTCAGTCAGGTAGGCAACCAGGTAATCGGTTGTTGTGTCGGTGGATAGTTGACCAAGACACAGGCGGGCATTTTGTCTGCGCTCCTCGGAATATTGTTTACCTGTAGCGCTCCGGCATAAAAGGAGAAAAGCCCGCATGACCAGTGGACGCTGCTCGTCGTTCAGTTGTAGCCTCAGCAGAGAGACCAGTTCCTGTAGGGCCTTCTGAAAACGGCCGTCATTGTTTTCCTGCTCCATCCTGGCCAGTAGTGTCTCCAGGGCCAGGGCGTCAGACTGGGCTTGACCTTCATCCACGTCCTCTCCACCAGCGAGTACTGCGGCGGGGTCGAACTCCGGGTCTTCCGGGAGCGACTCAATCTCTTCCCGACGCTCCAGAATATCATTCAGGTCGCGGATGTTGGTCCAGATCGTAGTCAGTCGGGCTTTTTCAAGAATCACCTGGATGCCGCCCTGCTTTTGGAGTGTTTGAGGGTCGAGCAGCAGGTAGTGGACAAAGTGATGCAGGTCACTACTATTGAGATCGGCCAAAAAAGTCAGGTGCTGAATTCTTCGGGCGAAACAGAATGTTGCAAGTTGAGTAATGACCTGGTTGCCTTTGGCGACCGGGCTGTCATCAAAAAGAAAGCCCTCTTTGCGGATTGTCACGGACAGGTGGTTGCCTCCGCCAAGGATCGGTTCAAAGCTACGCAGACTCTCCTTTGCCGCGGCCTGCAAGGCCGGGTGCTGCGCAGGGTAGTACCTGACGGATTTGATCTGTTTGACCACACCGGTGAGGGCGGTCGCGATCAGGTTGTGGAGTTCGCTGCCATTTTGCATCTTCAGGGTTCCGGTATCTATCCTTCAGGCTGGTTGAGTGAGGGTCACAAAATGTCAGTGCATTCTAAATGATTTTAGTCGCTTTGACCAGTCCCGAGGCTATTGTTGCCGACACTTTCTTCTCCTGATGTTTCACGAGTGAGTCTCATTGATTTTTTTTGCAAAGTCCTGTCGAGAAATGTCATGATATCTTGTCTCTACTCAAGAATGATTATTCCATACAGCATTGAGGAAAGGTCGCATCATGATTCTCGGTCTCACCGGTGGGATTGCTTCGGGGAAAAGCTTCGTTGCTGATTTGTTTGTTGAGTGCGGCGCTAGCCTGGTGAGTGCCGATCTCCTCGCCAGGGAAGTTGTCAATCAAGGCAGCCCGACGTTGGCCAAATTGGTGGATGCCTTTGGGGTGGAGATCCTGACAGCAGGGGGAAGTCTGAACCGTGAGGTGATGGCGCAAAAAGTTTTTTCCGATCCGTTAGCCAGACATCGACTTGAACTGATTACTCATCCAGCCATTGCCCATCTTGCTGAATGTCGCTTGATGGAGTTGAAAAATTCACCCCATGATCTGATCGTCTACGAGGCTCCACTTTTGTTTGAAGCTGGTGCCGAGAGCCGGGTTGACCAGATTCTGGTTGTGGTGATTGATCCTGCTTTACAGGTGGAACGCCTCTTGACGAGGGATGAAATAAGCGAAGCGGAGGCCAGGCAGAGGATTGCTGCCCAATGGCCTCAGGCAGATAAGGTGCAGAAAGCAGACTTCGTGATAGACAACTCAGGCTCGTTAGAACAAACACGTCATGCGGTGACTTCTCTGTATCACTATCTTGTCGAGACGGCGGGCTGCGGGCTTTCGAGGCGCTGAATAAACTCGATTGTTTGGGTAAACATCTCTGCACGATAGGGATTCTCCTCACGGGTTAACACATGAGGGACGTCGGTGCCGTAACACCGGTAGTCTTTAATCTCACTCGCCATCCTGTCTATCAATTCACGACCGCTTTCAATATCGACAGTTTGATCCCCTTCGCCGTTAAATGCCAGTACCGGGCAGGTTATAAGTGGCAGCTGGCTACGGACTCTTTTAGTCAGTCGGTTGATCTGGTGGATGCCGGCGACCGGTCTGCGCCGATAGTAGTGCTTTTGCGATTTGTCTGCTTCTGCTTTTACCTGAAAGGGCCGAAACCATTTTAACCATCCGGCATAAGGCGCCAGCCAGTGTTGGATCCGCAGGTAGGGAGAGAAGAGAACCAGGCCGCTCATCGGGTTTGTTCTTGCCGCCGCCAAGATTAATAGACAGCCTGTACTCATGCCTATACCGTAAATTGATGAATAGTCTTTGCTGAGGATGTTGTAGCCCACCTGAACAGCATCGTACCAGTCTTGCCAACGTTTTTTGGCAAGGTCTTCCGGTGAAGTGCCGTGGCCTGGCAAGCGAATGGCAAGACTGGCAATGCCGGCAATGGCCAACTCTTCACCAAGCAGGCGCATTTCCCAAGGCGTACCTGTAAAACCATGGACCAGCAGTGCCGCACTTGGAGCTCCAGGCGGCCGAAGCATGAAGGGGAGGTCGTTCGGCTCAGACACCCCTTCCTCTTGCGCGAGTCGACGCAGGTTCTGACAGTCTTGATTCGTCTCAGAATGATCGAACGGGTCTGTTTTCACTGCCGCTTAATGCCTTTTAAGTCTCTTGATTTATTAGTAAATGTCCATTCTCATCATAGCATTTAAGGTCTGCGTGTCAATCTTGCTAGCTGTTTGCTGATGAGGCTTGTATGGGTGGATACTTTAAACAGAAAAGGCCCTGCATTGATCGGGTGCAGGGCCTTTGGCATTGAGTTTTGAGAACCTTTTACTTGTGATAACCGAGCCGGGTCGAAAGCTCTTCGGAAGCCTCCAGCACCAGTGGTACCAACTCCTTCTTGATGCGTTCTTCACCGAGGCGCATGTTCGGTCCGGAGATGCTGATCGAGCCGACGATCCGCCGGGTGTAGTCACGAATTGGTGCAGCAACACAGTGCACGCCGAGGTCGAGTTCTTCATTGTCGATAGCGTAGCCCTGCTCAGCAACCTCAACCAGTTCTTTTTTGAGTTGCGTGCGGTTCTTGACGGTTGTGTCGGTATAGACCTGAAAGTCTTCCGTTGGCAGGATCTCGTTGATCTCATCATCGGACATGTGGGACAGATAGACTTTGCCTGCTGCGGTACAGTAGGCCGGCAGGCGCGATCCGACCCGGGAGACGACGCGAACCGTCATGTCTGTTTCTACCATGTCGAGGTAGACGACATGGCCTTCCTTGAAAATAGCCACATAACAGGTTTCGTTACATTCGGACACCATTTTCTCAAGGATCGGTTTAGCCTGACGTAACAGACCCATCTGCTTGATGAACGTTTGTCCGAGCTCCAGAGCCTTGAGCCCGAGGCGGTAATTCTCGGTCGCCTTGTTCTGCTCAATGTAACCGCGGGACTCGAGTGTGGCCAAGAGGCGGAAAACGTTATTCTTGTGCAGCTTTAAACGTTTGCTGAGCTCGGTAACGCCAAGCTCATCGACTTCGTCATGAAACTGCTCGAGTAAGTCCAGGGCATGGGAAACTGCCTGGATGATATATTCGGACTTTTCTTTCCTGGCCATTGTTTGAAAATCCTTGATGGGTGATGAGTTGGATGGTGCAAATTTTATGCAAACATATTTTCTAACGAAACAGCCTTAAACTGTCAAGGTAGAATGGAAATTATTGTGATAAATGGTTGAGAAAAAAACTACTTAGGGGCCATGTTTTTTTATCTCTTAGATGATTTTAAAATAGTGTTTTATAGAAGTCAAACAGATAAGTCTTTTTTGTCAAATCTGTGTGACGGTTGACACAATATAGGCCGACGGGTAAATTCAGCTTAATGAAATCGTGGGAGGGCTCGGCATGTTGAAACTCAGCAAGAAAATTATCGTTGCAATTGATGGTTCCCCGCAGTCGGACAAGGCCGCTGAAGAAGCTGTAAGGCTGGCTTCTATCTCGGGGGCAAAGATTAAAAGCAAACTCTATGCAGTGATGGTTCTTCCAAACATGAAAACACCATCATTTACGGATTTTTTTCCTGATAAACCCGCAACCGAAATGCCCGGCTGGCAGGAAAAGCGCGACCGTCTCTTCTATGTTGTTGAAAAGGTGGCTGCAGAAGCAGGTGTCGACCTTGAATCGATGGTTATGTATGGAGATCCCGCCGAAGAATTGATGATGCTGGCCGAGGAGAAGAACTGCGATGTAATCGTGGTGGGTTCCTCCGGCAAAGGCCGCATGAAACGGACACTTCTTGGCAGTGTTTCAGCGAAAATATCACTTCACGCACACTGTTCAGTGTATATCGTTCGCTAAATTTGACGGCGGGCGGAAGCCTGGTTGTCTAACTTGGTCCTGCAACCTTCCCCAGTCTGGGGGATGAGTGCCTGGTTTCCTGGCACAAGTAATCAAAAACTTCAATCAGGGTTTCCTTGACGAGCTCAAGTTCTTTCGGGAATTCGTGGGGGGAAAGCTCGAGCACCAGCGCGTGATCGTAGCGGGTTTCTCTCAAGTGATTGAGGAAACGGGTCAAGGGCAGGGCTCCGTGTCCTGGTATAAGGTGCTCACGACCATTGCCGTAGTCAGAGAAATGTATGTTGCGCATACGACCAGAATCATAGAACTGATGGAAATCACCGAGAAAATCGGTACGCATGGAACCGCAGTGGGCTGTGTCAAATGTCAGGTACAGGTTCCTGTCTTCCATAAAACGGACCATGTTGTCTATTTTTGAAAGCAGGTACGGGTTGAACTTGAATTGTGGCAGGCAGGGCATGTTCTCTATGGTTATAAGAACACCATCCTGGCCGACTTCAGACTGAAAATCCTTGATCTTTTTCAGCCATCTCCAGAATTTAAATTCGAAAAACAACCAGTTGGGCGGGTGAAAATTGATCAGAGGGACACCGGCATTCAACGCCAGCTCCGCACATATTTTTAACTGGTCAATCTTGTTCCCCCACCCATCAATCTCAAAAAAGGGGGCGTGGATGGAAAGAACGGGAAGAATGCTTTGCAGGTCACGCAGGTGGTCGAGGTGTTTTGATCCTGAGAAGTCGTGGTTTACGATGACTTCCATACCATCAAAACCGACATCCCTGGCCATTTCAAAGACCTGGGTCGGTGGTAAAGTGTAGAGGCTTCCTGCGGATAAGATCAACTTCATTTTATAGAATCGTTGGCGTCACAATAAAACGACATTTTAGTTTTTCGGCACATTACAGCAAGCTTGGTGCTGAGGTCAATGCTGCACGATGTTGTTGCAGGGACCTCTTCTAGGGGCTGTGAACCTTTTCTACCAGGAACCGTCTCAAATGTTCAGGTGGTGGCGGAGTCAGCCGTGAGACGATAATCATTGTCAGGATAACCACAGGTGCGCCAACGAGGGCCGACGAGGTTGGCGGCAGAATTGTGCGGAGCGTCGGTATCAGGTTGCCAAGCAGAATCGGTGCAAAGGTTATAATCGTACCGACCGTCATGCCGGCAATAGCTCCGTACTTGTTGGCTCTGTCCCACCAGATACCAAGCAGGAAAACAGGAAAGAGGGTGTTCCCGGCCAGGGCAAAAGCCACGGCGGTAATCTGGGCGATCAAGCCGGGAGGATTGACGGCAATCACCAGGACCAGGAGTGCCAGAGCCAGGGTTGCTCCTTTGGCGACAATCAGCAGGTGACTTTCGGTGGCCTTGGGGTTGATCAGTCGATAATAGATATCGTAAGAGATTGCGCCGGCGCCGGTAACCAGGAGCCCGGTTATGGTGCTGATGGCTGCAAGGACGCCACCGATTGCCAGTACGCTGACGAAAATTTCATGCAGGCCGACCCACTCTGCGGTCTTGATGACAATAATGTCGGCAAGAGCCTGAGCTTCAGCTGGAGTCAGAATCGTTCCCGAGTTGGTCAACCAGGTGTGCGCAAAGGCGCCAAATGCCGGTGCACTCCAGTAGAGAAGACCGATAAAGAAGAGCCCCCAGACGACACCCCAGCGGGCATCCCGGTTGTTCGGAACCGTGTAGAATCGTGACAGGACATGGGGGAGCCCGGCAGTGCCGACCATCAGTGTGAAACAGAGGGCAATCCATTCGTAAGGTGATCCGAAGGTCCAGGGGAAGAGGTACGCATTGGAAACCTGTTCAGGCAGATCACGCAAAGCTCTGCCGTAACTGAACTGTGGCACCAGCCAGTTGTAGCCAAGTTTTTTAGCGATCAACATCAGAGGTACGACGAAAGCGATGATGATCACCAGGTAGTGCATTTGCGGATTTCGTGCGGCTTTCAACCCTCCAGCCACCATCAGGTAGGCAAAGGTTATAAGGACGCCGAAAACCAGCGCCTGGGTATAGTCAATGCCGAACATCCAGGCGAAAACCATGCCGATTCCCTTGTATTGAGCAACGCAGTAAATCAGCGAAATGACGATGGCAATGACTGCAGAAAAGACACGGGCCACTGAAGAATCATAACGGGCTTCGACAAAGTCAGGCGCAGTATATTTGCCGAAACGACGAATCTGGCTGCCCATCAGAACCAGCAGCAGGACGTAGCCGCCAGTCCAGCCCAGGATGTAGGCGAAGGCAAAATAGCCGTTGAGGAAAAAAACACCTGCAATGCCAAGGAAAGAGGCGGCACTCATCCAGTTTGAGGCGATGGCGGCGCCGATGCTGGCATGGCCGATTGATCTCACCTGCACGCCGTAGCCACCCCTGTCGTGGCGTCGGCTCAAAAGGCCCACGATAAGAGAAACGATGAGCACCCCGCAAAGCAGGAAAAAAGGAGTATATTTAATCGATTGTTCCATAATCGCCATTCCCCTAACGCCGTCTTCGGTAGCTTGAACTCAGCCAGTCAATCAGAACATTGAAAATAAAACAGAGAAAGATAAACCAGAGGATCAGGAATTGACCGCTGAACCAGAAGTAAGCGGGGATGCCGAAGATATAGGGAGCCTCGGCAAGGGTACGGGTTGGGTCCGTGTGAACGAACGCCAGGTGAATCGGCATGCCGAAGGTCATAGTGGCCCAGGCGGCCAGGGTCACCCAGATAATCGTCACCTCTTTACGCATGAAGCCGGGTCGAGGGCGGAAAAAGTTAATGCGGAGATCTTCCCTTTTAGGGTCTTCTTGCTCGTTCGTTTGCGACATGCCTTGAGCTCCTCTACAAATTAAGCGGCAAATAAGCAACTGCAACGAAAATTGAAGGGTTGTTTAAAATGTTTTTAATGCAAAGGGTTTGCCAATTCAAGGCAAAACCTCATGTTTTCATAATCTCACTGAGGACGGTCGTCGCGAAGCTGCCTTTTGGTAATGAAAAGGACACCAGCAGCGAGTCTTTTTCCCGAATGCATTCCGGAGCCTGAATCGGCACCCGCAACGGCCGCCGTTCCCCTTCCATGGCCAGACCACCCGATAGGCGGAACGCCTCAAGGTTGAGCTGCTCTTTGTCGAGCAGGCCTTGTTCAAGCAGGCCGGCCTGGCCTTTGGCAAGCTTGCTCTTGTAGCCGAACAGGGGGGCTGTGGGGCTGACCTCGAAGCTGTCAGCGCGCGGTTGCTCCAGCTCAGGGTCGGTGACCAGAAAACAGGCGCCGTTAACATGTTTGTAGGCCAGATCTCCGGGCCAGAGGCGCTCCAGGGAAGCCATGCGCATGTCGACCAAGCGGTCAAAGAGGCATGATTGGTACGCAGAAAGGTAGAGCCGGAGCAGCTTTCTTGGCATAGCAAGGACCGCCTTGCGAGCACTCTTGCCTTCCTGAAGCATCTCCAGCAGACGGCGCTCCGGTCTGCAATGGCGAGGTAATTTCTCTACGGCAGTCTTCAAGTCACCTGCGTGAAAGGCCTCAGCCGCTTGCTTCCAACCCTCATGGTTAATCTCTTTCGTGTCGCCGATGATTTCTCGAATAGCGGCTTTAAAGTCGTTGCGCAGGATGGCCTTGCCAATACGGTGGGAGTTGCCAAGGGAGCCATAGCGTTGTTCGCCAAAACGATTGGGTACGCCGATATCCTGCAAAACGCCAAGAATCGTCTCCGCGCGTGACAAACCTTCCTGGTCGGGTTGGTGAATGCGGATCTGGAAGCGATTCCCCGCCAGGTGGCCGGGACGCAGCTTATTGCCATGCAGGCGCGCTGAGAGGATCGTTACCCCCGGGATCTCCAGTTCTTTGACGTCTTCCGGTTTGCGTAATGGCACGGAGACCGTTTGCCGGGTAATCGCCCTGGCATCTTTAAGCCCGGCATAGCCGAGATCGCGTTCATTGCACTTCAGGGCGCTCGAAAGTTCCCGGAGCAAATCGTAGGTGGTCAATCCGCTCTTTTCTACACGGATGAAAAGATGGTCGCCTTCTCCACAGGGTTCGTAAAGGGGGATCTCCTCAACCTGGAAGTCTTCTGGTTTTTGGCGGATGATCCCTCCCGTTCCTGGCAGTTGAGTCGTAAGATACTCAGTCATTTCCGACCTTTTGCCAGTCAAAACGAAAACCTCGCCGTACTGGAGGGGATGACAGGAGATGGCGAGGCACGCCTGCATCACGTTTGTAGTGCAGGTAGTAGATCTGTTGGCCTTTATCGAGGAACCTCTGCATGTATTTGGAGATCGGGTAGTTGGCCAAGGAGTGAGTCCAATCGTTTTGCAGCATATTGCGATAGCCGTTCAGGTCACGAATCTGCTCTGCGACGCTTTCCGCATAGTTGTCGAAATCAGTGCTGAAAAAGAAATCTCCTCCCGGTTCCAGATGCTGAGCCAGGTTGAGGAGAAAATCGCGGTTGACCAGTCGTCTGCTCCAGTGGCGTTTTTTGGGCCAGGGATCCGGGCAGTTGATATAGACCGCAGAGAGACTCTCAGGTTGCAGACCTTTGTCCAGCAGCCAGCGGGCTTCAACGCGCATGACACGAACGTTCTGCACGCCGGCTTCATCAAGCTTCTTACAGGTTTTAAAACACCCTTTATTGTAGATATCAATAGCGAGGAAATTTGTCTCGGGCTGTTTGCGAGCACGTTCAAGCACGAAATGGCCTGTGCCGCAGCCAATTTCCAGTGCCAAAGGATGATTGTTGCCGAAAATGGACGGCAGGTCCAGTGGCTGGTCGGGGGTTCTGCCGGCAATAAAGTTTGCTGATGTGATCGGGATGATACGTTGCGTCATTTATCTTTTCCAGTTAGCGAAATGTTGACCGCCTTAAAGCTTTAAGGCTTTGGTTGTATGAAATTGACCAGAACGTCAATCTCATTTTCTGAGAGGTGACTGAAATCCGGAATCTTGTCATTGCCATGTTTTCGCTCCGGGTTGACAAGTTGGGAGCGTACTTGAGCACGGGTCAGTTTATCGCGCATTGCTTCGAAACTGCCTGCTGTGACACCGCCATTGCCGTCCAATGTATGACAGGCCTTGCAGCCCTGGGCGTTGATCAGTTTATGAGCCTCTGTCTCGCTATCGGCGTAGGCAAAAGGAGATAATATAGCGTTCAGAATGAAAGCGATTGCGATGACCAAGAGCTTAGGAAACATGATGACCCCTTGAATTTCCTCCAACATAATCTTAACGGCCGCGGGTGGGCATGAGTGCCCTCGGACAGCATAGCGAAAATAGTGTGCTTCGCCAAGCGGTGATAACACAGGAGGGTAAAACTTGAAATTCTTATCGCGGAAATATTTGTGCTCTGGCGCGTTGAGTCTTTGACAGTATTGGGCCGAGGATTTGTCAAGACACTGAGGTGCCGTTACTCGAAGTAACCTCAGGTTCCATGATCTCCTTGAACCATAAGATCAGGTCCAGAATGGCAAAGGTCGTCATCTGCACAGTGTACCTTGTGGGCGCGTACAAGGGGGGCTTGCTCGGAACATGGGTTCCGTGGTCGCTGCCAATGGAGTGAACCAATCCCGAAGCGACTTCAATGATCTTGCCATGCTCGATCAGGTGCATGACCTTGAAGTGGCGGATAACATGTTTGAACAGTGACCCGCCTCCGATTCCAGCGCCGGGGGGGATATATTTCGGATCCTTTCGGTATAGAGCCAGGTAGATCCCTTCCTGCAACCTCCGTAGGCGGGCCAGATTGTCTGCAATAACCACGGGGTCAGAACTGTCCATGAGCTTCAGGCAGGCAATCAACTCCTGCTCTTCACTCTTGCCCAGAAACTGCTTTTCGAAAACCTCAAAAACTTCCGGGTACTGAGACGCCATACGGACATTCTCGAGTTTTTCACTTTCCTTGCAGAAGAAGGCAAACATCCGGTCCTGATCCTCGCCACCTTTGAGGTAGACCGAAAGGGTTCCTTCGTAGAGAGGTTTCAGCGTCTTGAAGTGGCCGGGCTCTGCGGTCAGGATCGCTTTAGGCAGGCTCGGGGCTTTCCGGTCGAAAACTTCCTTGGCTTTGACAAGGAAACTTTCATCGGCAACTTTCTGCTCTTTCTTCTTCAGGCAGATGACGTCGAGAATAATTCCGGCAAAGGCTTTTTCGCCCCTTTCATCCATAATCTCAATCGCTTCTTCCAGACTCATGGCATGATCCAGGATGATGCGATAAGGGTTTGCATCTCTCTGCAACTCCTCAACGAAGCTCTTGTCATCATCGATAATCAGCACCCTCAAAGGTCTGGGAAGTTTCTTGTTCAATGCACGCCTCCTTTTGGCAGGATGATCCGGAAGTGAACGTTGTAGTCAGGATTGTCGAGAATCTCAAAGGTTCCGTGATGAGCCTTGATCATTTTTCCAACATAGGCCATACCAAGCCCTCCGCCGGGGCTGTCCACGCTTTTTACCCCATATGAAAGCAGGTTGTTCCGGTTCATCTCCTCTGGCAATGGATCGCCATTGTTTAAATAATCGACAATGATCCCGCCTCTTTTTTTTCTGATCACAAACTTGATGATATGCCGAAAGCTCGGGTTGGTAAAGCCGTGGACTAACGCATTGCGAATCAGGTTGTTCATAGACTCGACAAAGGAGTTTTTGTGGAGGACCGCCTTACATGTGGATTCCGTCTCTAACTCGATAAGAAGGTTTCCTTTTTCATTGGCGAACAGGGGGAGGATCTGTTCACGAAAAAGCTCCTCAAGATCAACTTTCTGGAAGTCCTCTGTATTGATCTCTTCGGTAATGAGATCTCTGATGTTGATGATCTCTTCGTTGACCTGATTTAAAGCTCCCTGGGCTTTCTGAATGGCATCTGTCACAGTTTCGTCAGTCTGTCCCTCGTAGAATTGTTTCTGTAGAGGCGATTTATCAAGATTTTCCCTGTGAATAAAATCCTTAAGATGACTCAGTACCGATTGGGCGGAGCTGAGCTTGGGCTTGATATTGTGAGCCAGGTGGCTGACAACTTGAAATTCAGCATCCTTTTTCTCGGCGTCAATTTTGAGAATGCTCTTGCGCTCTGTGCAATAAAGATCGATGACGCTTGCAACGAAAAACGGGATGCCGAAAGCGATCAGATAGTGGACCAGTCGTATTGCAAAAAGAAGATGCTTGTCATTGATGTCAACGCCTTGATCTACTGTGACAAAGGAGCGAAACCACTCGGAAACGAACAGGGACGTATCGAGTGCGTTTTCTGTGAAATACCGGGCAGAAATATTGATGAACAGGATAAGGAAGACATAGAAGATAAGCTTTGGCGAAGGCATTCTGAACAGGCTGATGCCCCTGATCACACCGATCGCCATGACCATGAGCAACTGCACAAGACCAAGGACAATTATTTGATAATAGGCCAGTGTCTTCTGAAGGCCAATCACTGAAAAAACCAGACAGAAAAGCAAGGTGACAATCAGGACCTTGCTGTCCTCGTCGAAATTTCTTCTGCGGCGGCTCCTGTTCCGTTTGATTAATGACATGGTGATTGGATTGTTTGTTCCGTTTGATTAATGACATGGTGATTGGACTGAAGAGTCAATCCCCCCGAGACTGAACAGTGAATCAATAAAAAGACAAAACTATCTAATCGGGCTGTATATTAACCTATTCCTGCCAGCGATTCAACAATCGCCCGGGGCTCTTTGTATTCACGCTGACCGGGAAATGGCAGGCTGACAGACTTTTGATTTTCTCTGACCGTCTTATAGACTCCGTTATGTACCGGGACATTGCCGACTCGTTGACGGTGAATAAGCTGAATGCCCATCTTTGCAAGCAGAGGGAAAGAGCTTGAAATCCTGCCCTCGGCAAAGTACCCTGCGCTGTAGCGTTAATCGGCTTTATCCTGTTTATTCCTCCAACCGTTTAAGGAGCTTTTCTCATGTTGATCGTCATGCATCATTCTGCCACCGATGAACAGGTCCAGGCCGTTACGAACGCTGTTGCAGCTATGGGCCTGACCGCGGAGCCAATTCCCGGTAGCCTGCGTACCGCTATCGGTGTCCTCGGCAACCAGGGTTATGTGGATGATACGACGATTCGTGAACTCCCCGGTGTCCGCGAAGTTATTCATGTCAGTAAGCCCTATAAGCTGGTCTCCCGAGATTTTCATCCGGACGCCTCCATTGTTGAAGCCGGCGGCGTCAAGTTTGGTGACAACCAGCCACCCGTAATCATCGCCGGCCCCTGTACGGTGGAGAGCGAGGAGCAGATGCTCGCTGCTGCCAGGCTTGTCAAAGAACATGGTGCTCATATGCTGCGTGGTGGTGCGTACAAACCGCGTACAGGCCCTCACAGTTTTCAGGGCCTGGGTATTGAAGGGTTGAAGTACCTGCGCCAGGCGGGTGATGCTGAAGGTCTGCCGGTGATTACTGAGGTCATGCGCATTGAGCAGCTTGAAAACATCTGCCGCTATTCTGATGTCCTGCAGATCGGCGCCCGTAATATGCAGAATTTTGATCTGCTTAAGGAAGCGGGCAAGACCGGTCATCCGATCCTCCTTAAAAGAGGGATGAGTGCGACCATCGAGGAGTTTCTCTCCGCTGCCGAGTATATCCTCTCCGAAGGTAATCCGAACGTTATCCTCTGCGAGCGGGGTATTCGGACCTTTGAAAAAACCACACGTAACACGCTCGACTTAAGTGTCGTTCCTCTGATCCGTGAAATGAGTCATCTGCCGATCGTGGTTGATCCCAGCCATGCGACCGGGCGACGTTCTCTGGTTGGTCCGATGGCCAAAGCTGCAATAGTGGTCGGTGCTCACGGTATCATGGTCGAAGTTCATCCCGATCCGGACAAGGCCCTCTGTGATGGCGCCCAGAGCCTTGATGGTGATGGCTTTGGCGAATTGGTCGCAGAGCTCAACCGTCTGATACATCTTCTGCAAGAGGTGTAGGTTTTATCCTTTTATGTCCACTTCAGCTCCGCAACTCTCTAACTACAAGCTGACCCTCGCCTACGTCCACTTCAGCTCCGCAACTCTCTAACTACAAGCTGACCCTCGCCTACGACGGCCGAGCTTTCTTTGGCTGGCAGAGGCATGGTGACAAGCCAACCGTGCAGTTTGCCCTTGAACAGGCGGTGACGAAAGCCTTTGCTGTTCGTGTCGCGGTACAAGGGTCCGGTCGTACCGACCGCGGGACTCATGCTCACGGCCAGGTGGCGAGTCTCTCGCTTCCGGAAGACCTGCCGCCTGCACTTGTCCAGGAGACGCTTAACCAGCTTTTGCCGCCCGAAGTTCGCATTCTTGATGTTCGTTGTGCTGTGAAAGATTTTCACGCCTGTGACTCAGCGATTGCCAAACGCTATCGATATCTCATCTGGAATGATCGCAAATTGCCTGAACAGCACGATGGCAGGGTCTGGCACGTTAAAGAACCTCTTGATGTGCAGGCCATGATTGACGTCTGTTCCGTCTTTATCGGTGAACATGATTTTGCCTCGTTCGCGACGCGGACAAACTTCAAGCAGAAGTCGACACGCCGCACAGTTTTCGAGGCGGTGCTCGGTAACGATCTGCCCATGATCACTTTCGATATCTGTGCGGATGGTTTTTTGTACAAGATGGTGCGCAACATTGTCCGTGCCATCGTCAAGGTCGGCGAGGGACGCTACACGCGTGAGAATTTGTCTCGGATTCTCGAGGCGAGGGACCGCCAGGCCGCTCCCGGGACAGCTCCGGCTTCTGGTCTTTACCTGGAACAGGTCTTTTATTCGCAGGATGAATTGTCCGGTAACGTCAGTAAAAGAGTGCTTCTATGAACCAATTCGAACATCTGCGTCATAAGCAGGGCTCTGCTCTTAGCCGTCCTCGCGAACTGATCGTCGCCTGCGCCCCCATGCGCAGCAACGTCAACATCTCGAGCCTTGCCAGAACTGCAAGCGCCTGCGCCGTGGAGCGACTTGTCCTGACCGGCAATGCCAGCCTGATCTCAAAGATCGCCCGCGACGGGGCCGAAGAACTCGAGGTCTCGATTCATAGAAGCCTGGCTCCTGTGTTGCAAAAATTACGCAGCGACGGCTACCGCCTGGTGGGCCTTGAACAGACCACCAACTCAACGAGCATACCACCAACTCAACGAGCATACATAGCTATAACTTTTCGAGGCGTACTGTTCTGGTGGTTGGTAATGAGCGTACCGGGTTAACGCCGGAGATCCTGAACCTTCTGGATGATGTTGTCGAGATCCCGGTCTATGGCCTGCCTCACAGTTTTAATGCTGCCACCGCTGCCAGCATGGCTCTCTATGAGTACTGCCGACAGTATCCCTCCGGGTGATTTTTCTCGTTGCAACGCTGCCTGGGAGTGAAGCCCGATCTCCGGTCGGCAGAAAAATCTTATCGGCAGGACGCTGGTGCCAACGCCGCGACTGACGTAGAGCGGTATGCGGTGCTGGCTGACCTGGTAGAATCCGGCGACAAAGCGGCCGGCATAGCGTGGCAGGTAGAATGGTGGCAGATAAGGCAGGCGAACCTGACCGCCGTGAGTGTGACCACTCAGGATCAGGTTGATATCCTCGTTGAGCTGTTCGTGGGCAAAGGCCGGCACATGGGACAGGAGCAAATTAAAGCGTTTCGGGTCGACTTCTTTCTGGAGCTGTTCCAGATGATCCGTGGAAGACGGGTAGTCGAGGCCGAAGATTGACAGGGCATGGTCATTGATCTCCAGGTCCACCCGCTCATTGATCAATAATTTCACGCCGACCCCGGCGAAGTGTCTGCGCAGGTTCTCTCCTTCAAGCCGTGACCAGTATTCCCAGTTCCCTTGTACTGCATAAATGCCATGGGTCGCTTTCAGCCTTTTCATGAAACTGAGAACACCCCTGATGTTACGCTGTTCTTCAAGATAGTCTCCGGTGAGCAAGATCACGTCAGGCTTCAGATCAGCCACTTGTTTGGTGACCTTTTCAAAATAGCTGTTGAAATCACTCAGGTGCAGATCGCTGATCTGGACGATACGCACTTTTCCACCCTGAGAAGAAGACTGCAGCATGTGTCGTTCAATTTTCAGGGCTTGTGGCTCATACCAGAGGGAATCTGCCAGCAAAGCACCGCTGGCTCCGGCGAGCCCGAGGGAGAGGAACCGGCGCCTGCTCACTCCTTTTCGTTGGCGGGAAGAAAAGCTCATAAAAACCTGCCAGAAGTGGTTGGGCTATGGTTGCCAGAATAGCGCAGTTGTATTATCTTTAGAGTTCGCATTATTCAACATATACCTATGATGGGTTTCGTTAATAATAAGGGATCATTTTTTAAAAAGAAAGGTGATAGACGTTATGGAGCATTACCAGGAGGTCACCAACAATGTTTTCTGGGTTGGTGTCAGACACGCGGAGCTGCAGATTTTTGATGAGTTGGTGTCAGACACGCGGAGCTGCAGATTTTTGATGAGCTTTTCCCGACGCATAATGGCACGACCTACAATTCTTATGTTGTCAAAGGGAACGAAAAAACAGCCTTGATCGATACCGTCAAGGCCCCCTTTACTGAAGAGTTTTTTGCCAAGATCGATGAGTGTGTTGGCCTCGATAATATCGATCTGGTGGTTGTCAACCATACAGAACCCGATCATTCCGGTGCCTTGATCAAGCTCCTTGAAAAACGTCCGGAGCTACCGGTTTACTGCTCGCGTCCGGCGCAGAACTTCTTGTCCCAGTTGTTGAACGGGCCGTTCAACGCCCAGGTCGTTAGTGATGGTGATGAAGTTGACCTTGGTGGGCGTACCCTGCGTTTTGTTCTGGCTCCTAATCTGCATTGGCCGGATACCATGTTCACCTACCTGGTTGAGGACGCCGTCCTTTTCCCATGCGATGCTTTCGGTGCTCATTACTGCGCCAGCAAACTCTTTGATGATGAGATCCCGGACTTCTCCCAGGACTTTCATTTCTATTTCGACTGCATTATGCGTCCTTTCAAAGACAAGGTCCGGGCTGCCGTCAGCAAAGTCGACAAGCTGGAACTGAAATTGATCTGTCCCTCTCACGGGCCGATTCGCCGGACCGACCCGGCTGCTGTGGTCAATGCTTATCGCCGCTGGTCAGCTTTGCCGCCGGAGCAGCCAAATCCTCGCGCCCTGATGTTGACCATGTCTGCGCACGGCAATACTCACCGCATGGCGACAGAAATTCGTGAGCAGCTTGAGAAACAAAACTTCCAGGTTGTTGAGCTGCGTATGTGTGAGCTGCGCGATAGTGACTTCCGTGACGAACTGGAGTTGGCTGATCTGGTTCTGGT
>NODE-246-length-19821-cov-6.95381_pt1 | contig 19821 bp, 16 predicted proteins | sample MGYA00139097_ERZ477577 | MGnify/ENA metagenome assembly ERZ477577
TAATCTTTCATTGGCAATAAGCTGAACAGAAGCATCTTCAACGATAAGAGTTACACTCATAATAACAGCAAAGGGGTTATTCCCGTAGATAACAACTTTCAATGTAATGTTCCTCAAAAAATGGTTTTTAGAGACAAATGATTTTAAATCATTTCTTTAGATACTTGATGAAAGGAATTTAAAAAAGCAAAAAATTTTTCATAGACTTCATAGTGTTTTTTATGAGAAAAAAGTTCAATTCCTATTCTTTCTTTTTGCTCACTTGCAGTCACTAAACTCTCACGTCTGACAATTTTTCCTTCTAACTCTACATAAAAATGCGATGATAAGTAGAGTTTCAAAGAAAGTTCATCCCCTATTTTGAAGGAAGAATCTCGTGATGCCTCTAGCAACATCCCTCCTAGAGAGATATCTTTTACTTCACAAGAAAGACGCAGAGATTTTAACTCGGAGTGAATAAGATCAAGGCGAAGAAAATGATTAAAAACAAAACGGTCAAATTTTCTTCTTTTTTTATCTAAGATCTCGTTTTTTTTCTGAATAAAATCAATTATTTCGGCCATATAATTTTCCTCCAAAGACAGGTCTCTCGAAGGCTCGTCGCCCAAATAAAAGAATCACTTAAATTTATTTTTCCAGAAAGGGATAGTAGAAATTTGCTCCTCTATTTGCTTATACGAGTCTAATCGGCGCATTAAAAAAATATCATTTTGGTACTCATAAAAAGAGCATCCCGTGTTATCCGATAAACCTAGTTGGTGCTGACAATTAGAAAAACGACAGGTTCTTGCAATAGCAAAGAGGTCAGGAAAATAGTCAATGAGCTCGCGAGGGTCTAAATCATCGAGAGAAAAAGAGCGTATTCCAGGAGAATCAATAAAAGAATAACCATTATATTCTATAATTTCGCTCCACGTTGTTGTGTGTTTCCCCTTGTTGGCCTTGGCCAGCTCTTGGTTCTTTAGCTTCACATGGCCTTCTGTTAAAGTAGAAATCAGATGACTTTTTCCTACGCCTGAGTGCCCTACAAAAAGGGCCTTTTTATTTTTAATTTTTTCTTTTAGCTCTTTAATTCCCTTTTTTAAAAATCTAGGTCGATAGCTATCGCCTTTGAAGGCCGAGAGCTCGATGACATCTTCTAGAAGAGGATTATATCCCTTCTCTTCTTCTTTTAAAAAATCACCTTCCTCTGCAAACTCATCCATTTTATTAAAAACTAAAATGGCGGGAATACCCCACTGAAAACTTCGTAGGAGGTAGCGATCCACTAAGGCCGCTTTGTAGGCCGGAAGAGTGGCAGAAACCACAATCACGAGATAGTCCACATTGGCTGCAGTAACTTTCTTTTTTCCTTCACGCAAAATAATGCGATAAATTTCATTTTTGCGTTCTTCTAGATTTGTGATCACAAATTCACCGTCACTATGACCAATGACAACTTCTACGCGATCGCCCACCACTAGATCATCTTTCTTGAGGATATTGCCTAAGGCCGTGGCCTCTATAAAAAGGGTGTTGTCTGCAAGAGGTTTATCTAATTTACAAGTAAATGTTCGTTTGGCCGAACGAAAGATAGTGGCCATCTGGGAAATTTGTTGGTCTCTCATAAATTCATAGGACCTTTGGGAAAAAATTGAGCATGAGGATCAAATGTTTTCTTAAGAAAAGAAAAAAAATTTCGCTGCGTTTGAGTATAAAAAGAACTCATATATTTTTGTTTAATAAGACCAACTCCATGTTCTGCAAAAGGAGAACCATTCCATTGTTTTACTTTCTGGTAAAGGGCCATGAGAAATTTTTCACAAATCTCTTCTTCTTTTCTATCTTTAGGAAGAAAATTAAAGTGGAGATGAGCGTCTCCTAGATGACCAAAAAGAATAGACTCCACACCTAATTCCTTGGCCTCTCGATAAAAAGAAAAGAGTTTTTCAAGATGGCCTCTCGGCATTTGAATATCTGTTCCTTTTTTAATAATGCCTCGCTTGGAATTTTTCTCCCAAACTAAACGGGGAACTTCCTTTCTCCACTTATCGAAGTCGCTTTTTTTAAGCTCCATAATACGCTCTAGGTTAATGCCCTCAATGGTTGAAAGATCTTTGGTAAAAAGATCTTCATAATATTCTTCAAGGACTTCAATAAAAATAAAATCCGTTTCTTTTTTTTGCCCAGGAAGGCAAAAGGCCGAGACCTCAAAAGAGCTCCAATCAATAAACTCCAAACAATAGACAAAGTCTCTCTTTGATTGCAAACGCTCGTAGATGGCCAAATGAAGGGAATTATCTTCTTCCCAGCGAGGAAGCTCTATGGCCAAACAAAAAGTTTTTTTCAACGGTATTGTTTCTAAGACTCCTCCTAGAACGACACCTAATTGCCCTTCTGTTCCGATGGCCAAATGAGTGGCCTTTTCAAAATGGGGAAAAGGACCATTTTTAAAAGAATTAAAAGGTTTGAAGGCCTTTTGATAAGCAGTTAACAAAGAGAGATCATCTGTCAGCTGTTCTTGAGAAAAATAATCACTCAAGTTTACTTCATCCCTAAGAGTTAAGATCTCTGCGTTACTATTCATTAAATAGACTTCTTTGACTTGCTGCCGCAAAGGGCCAAAAGAAAAACTTCTCTCTCCTGTGGCCGAAGTAGAAATTCCTCCAACAAGAGAGGCCAGCTCTTCGGTGGGAAAAACACAAAGATCTCTCTTTTTTTCTCGCAGAAAGAGTCGGGCCTCTTCAAAGGTCACTCCGCCCCAAAAAGACAGGTTTCCATTTTCCAAAAGCTCCATTTTCTGGGGAAGAGCAGAAATATCTACTAAAGACAGCTCAAAGCTCTCGTCCTTATCTGCGTAAAAATCTTTAATTTTCTCATAGGGAATAACAGTGGAAGTTTTTGAAGAAGTAAAGATAGAAGGGGCCCTAGAGAGGATATGAGCTTTAAGATCTTTTATTGAGGAAAGAGATATTTCTCGAATATGCATGTATTTTCCCTTTGTCAGATAGATGATGTTTGCTTGACAAAATTATTTAAGCAAGCTATTTTCCCGCATCCCAATTTCCTTTATTATTATGGACTCGTAGCTCAGTTGGATAGAGCAACCGCCTTCTAAGCGGTAGGTCAGAGGTTCGAATCCTCTCGGGTCCACCATTTTTTCCCCTCTCAATCTTCTTGTTTAAAACAGCTATATTAGTAAGATGAAAAATCAAATTACCTTTGCTGTTATTGACGATGAAATAGAAATACGAGAAATTATCTCATTTTATTTAGAAAATGAAGTAGCAAAGAATTATCCTATTAATGTCAAACTTTTTGAAAACCCAAGAAGTTTATTAGATCAAACAGATTTCAGCAAATCCTTTCCCTATGATTTTATCTTATGCGACAACCTCATGCCGCAAATGTCAGGGGAAGAGTTCTATTCTGTCTTGCTAGATAAAAAGGTAGAAACGAACTTTATTTTAGTTGCTGGAAAAAAACCCAGCAATCCTCTTTTTCTAGATGGAAACCTCTATCAAGGATATATTCAAAAACCAAAAATCATTGAAGGATTAAAAACTATTTTTGAAAAAATAAACTTCGATAAATATTTTGTTGCTATAAACCAAGATTACGTCACTGCTCATAAAACTGATTATATTAAAATTCCTATTAAAATGATTAAAATGTTTCAAATCATTCCTTCTGATCTTTATCTTGTTTTGGGAAAAGAAAAGGCCGTTAAAATATTTCTCAAAGGAGACATGTTAACACCTGAAGATTATGCTAGTTTAGAGAAAAAAGAAGTTGAGTATCTCTATGTTAATTTTTATGATTCTCATACTATTTCAGAGGCCATTGAAGAAAAACTTCTCTTACTCACAAAAGAAAATCATGACTTTCCTATTGAAAATAAAATATCAAGTATCTACAACGTCGTTCACTCTATAAGCAATATTTTTTCAATAAACAAAGAATTTTCTTCTCTCATCAGCTCTTCGATTAATTCTCTTACCTCACAAATAAAAGACAGTGATGCAAAATATCTCATTTTAAATCTTTTAAATAATAAAGATAGTTATCTAACCCAGCATTCATTTTTAACACTTTTTATTTCCAATATTTTATGCTCTCAACTAAAGTGGTCTAATGAATCGACCCTCCAAAGACTCACTTTTGCTGCTATTTTTCATGATATTGCCCTAACTGATTTCAACTTAAATGAAAAAAAAGAATTAAAAGAAGTTTTTCAAGATCAGGCCATCTTAAAAGATTCTGCTGTCTCTAAAATGAATCCTTTGGCGGAAAGACAAAAGTTATTTATGAATCACGTTGGTAAGGCCATTCAGATTATTAATAAAATTAAAGAAACTCCTCTTGGTGTTGATAAAATCATTTTGGAGCACCATGAAGACCCTTTTAGCAAGGGATTTCCACGGCAGCTTAGTCCACAAAATATTTCTCCTATTAGTGCTACTTTTATTCTCTCTCATCACCTTGCTCAAACTATTATTGAAATGAAAGATGAAGGGATTGAATTATCTGACAATAATGTACGAAAAAAGATTGCTATTGAAGATTTTGAGAAAGGAAATTACAAAGAAGCTGCAAAAGCATTTCTCTCTATAAAGTTATTCAATTAAAATAACAAAATGAATGAACCTCTTATAAAAAAAAATAAAATAATCTACAGTCTTTCTCCCCTTAATAATTTTGGAAAATTGAGATGGGTTTGGTGCGTTATTTCTTACCTCCTCATCAACATTTTTCTTATGTCTCTCTATAACCGAGAATCTCAATTTTTTGAAACTATCTCTCATTATGCTCTCATCTACTCTCTCTTAACTCTCATTTTTTTCTTTCTCTCTCTGCTTATTCTTGAGAAAAACACCCTTATTAATTCATCTGAAATTATTCTTTTTTATAATCTTTTCGGAAGAAGAATTCTCACCCTTACTTATCCTATAAAAAACTTTCCTCATCTCTACATCTCAAAAAACAAAAACTATTCTTTTATTGCTTTTTTTCCAAAAAAAATTTTAAATCGCTTTTTTCTTATTTTTATTCCTTTTGAACGTATCAGATCTGTTGAAAAAGATCTTTTTCTTGATAATCCTTCTCTCGTTAAGAGCAAGTTTTTTATCTTAAATTTAGAAAACAATAAAAAGATAGAGATAAAATCAACCCTTACTTTGGGAAAAAAAACAACCTCCTCTTTTTTTAATAACAATCAATATCTCAGTAATTTTCACTGTAAATTGATGACCAGTGATAATGAAGTTTATATTCAAGATGAAAATTCAAAGAATGGAACCTTTCTTAATTCAAAAAAAATACCTCTGAAAATAAAAACAAAAATAAAAGAGCGCGATATCATTGAGATAGGAGGAAATAAAACAACTATTCTTTTTCAAGAAGAAAAAATAGAATTTCATCCTGTTACCAGAAAAAAATTCCTCTTTCTTTATTTTTTTCGCCCTATCTATATTCCTCTTTTTGGTTTTATTCTCATCCTTTTTTATCCTTTTGATGTCCCTCAATGCTCTTTTGAACATCCTGCCATTTGCTTTCACGAGGGAAAAAAACTTCAAAGAAGAGGAGACTATCAATCGTCATCAAAAAAATTTAAAGTTCTTTGCGACGAAGAATTTACACCAAAAATTATTCGTCAAAATTCATGTCTTTTAGAGGCCATCAATCAATATGCTTTAAATAAACCTTTTTATTTTCATCAATACCTTTCTAAGGGATCTCGCTTAAACCATCATCTATCGACCTTCTACCATTCTCTTTTTTTTAAGAAAAAAGATTCTTTCAAGCTACCTTTCTATGAAGTCTCAGGTCTTTGCGAAAGCGGTATAAAAGAAAAGTGCCTGGCACTTTCTATTTTATTCACAGAGCTAGAAGAAGAAGCTCTGGCCATCTCTTTTTTTAAAAAATCTCTTAAAGAGGAAGGACAAAATATTTTTGATAATCTCACTCATCCCCTACTACAAAACTTATACTCAAAAACAAGCTTTCAACTTTACTCGAAAGATATGACAAAAAAGCTCTCTTACTTTAATAGTAATTCAGAGCAAAATGCCAAGATCGCAAAGAATTATAGTGAAGCAAAGTCTATTGTCTCCTTTCACCAACTGGCCTACAAGAAAACCTGCCTCGGAAAAAATATTAATAACTGCTTTGAATTATTAAAAAAAAATATTACTGAAGAAGAAAATAACCTCTCGGCCCTCACTATTTTAGATATCAACAGCTACCTTTCTCCTTTTTTAGAAGAAATAAAGAAAAATAAAGAGTGGGGAGAAATCGAGTCGAATCTGAGCTCTTACGAATTAAATATTCTTCTTCTCGATCTTCTCCTCAGAAAAAAAATTAATTCACCAAAAGAGCTTATTACTATTCTCGAAAAGACTTATCATCTCAAAAAACAAACCATCCTCTTAGAAAAGAAGATAAAAAAATCAATTTATCAGTTAGAAGAAAAAGGACAGTTCGGCGGGTCTATTAATGAAAGCTATCTTTCTCTTTTAAATAAAAGATTTCATCGCATAAAAAAAGAGAGTGATTTATTTACAGAAATCACTTTTTCAGAAAGTTTTATTTTTCAAATCTCTCGTTTTCCCTTTATAAAACTTCTTTATTCAAAGATAATCCAATGGAATTCTCATTTTAATTAAAAATTAATATTCCCTAAGGTTTATCCATTGAACTTATTCAATCCTTCAAAAGAAGAATTTGCTGCTCTACTTCAAGAGGCCTCTCCTTTGATAGAGCATTTTTTTGAGAACAACCATTTTTCTCACAACTTTTCTTCACCTTCTCCTCTTCTGGGGAATCTCAAAGAGACAAGTTCTCTTCAAAAACTCATAGAAGACTTTCAGAACTCATTTTATTCAGGAATTAATACTGCCGGGCAATCCTACATGGGCTTTATTCCAGGAGGGGGCCTTCCCCTTGCCGCTCTTTTTGAAATGATTTTCTCTCTCTACAATCGCTATCTAGGGGTTCCCTTTGCCGCGCCAGAACTTTTAAACCTCGAAATGGAGAGCATTAAATGGCATTTCCCCCTCTTTGATTTTTCTCCCCATACCTCCCAAGGTCTTTTTACTTCAGGAGGAACCCAAAGTAATCTCATGGCCTTTCAAGTGGCCAAGCAAAAACTTTATGAAGAAGAAGATCTCTATCGATGCACCGTTTACACTTCAAACCAAACACACCTCTCTGTTATTAAAACGGCCAAAGCAGCAGGCATTTTAAGTAAAAATATTCGCTCGATTGCAACCCACAACGATGGGACAATTAATTTGCAAGAACTCTCTTGGACAATAGAAGAAGATAGGAAAAAAAATCTTCTTCCCTTTTTTCTTTCGGCCAATGCTGGCACCACCAACACAGGCTCAATCGATAATTTACTTCAAATGGCCCTTATCGCAAAAGCACAACATCTTCATTTTCATATTGATGCTGCTTACGGCGGTTATTACGCCTTAACGAAAAAAGGCGCCGCCTTATTTAAGGGGATTGAACATGCTGATACTCTCACCCTTGACCCCCATAAATCTCTCTTTTTTCCCTACGGGACAGGACTTCTCCTTATTCAAAATCACTTGGGAAAATCGGCCTCCCTTAAAGAAAAAGAAAATTATTTAACTAATAATTATTTTTCACCAGAAGCTGTCAAAGAATTGTGGGATTTCAATGAATTATCTCTTGAGCTCACACGCCCTCCGAGGGGCTGTGTATTTTATTTTACAATGAAAATTTTAGGGCAGCAGCGTTTTGTTGATTGTCTCGAAGAAAGGATTCAATTAACTTCCGCCCTACATAAAGAACTTCAACAGCTTTCCTCTCTCAAAATTTTTCCCTATAGCGGCCTCTCTCTTGTGGCCTTTCACTATCAAAATAATCAAGAGACAAAAGATCTCCATCAAAGAATTCTTTCTCATGAACAATTTTTTCTCTCTACAACTGAAATTCAGGGCCTGACTTATATTAGAGTTTGTATAAACTCTTTTAGAACCACGAAAGATGATATAGTCAAACTGCTCAAGCAAATAAAAGCAGAAATAAAAACAGAAGTTGATCGTTCACATAAACAAAGGATGAGTTCATGAATATTCTTATTGTAGGATGCGGTGTTATGGCCCACGCTCTTTTTTCTTCTTCGCAGGGAGGATCACCAAATCTCAATTTTTTTTGCTATGATATTATTCCCGACAAAGCACAGCAGCTGGCCTCCTTTCTTAACGGACAAAGCGTTACTTCTCTTGAAGGCCTCTCTCCTCACGTGATTTTTATTGCTGTCAAACCTCAAGACTTTCGCTCGATGGCGTCTTCTCTTATTCCTCTCATCTCGCCTCAAGTGGTTATCTATTCTATTATGGCCGGCATTAAAACAGATGCTATTCAAGCAAAACTAGGACCTGAAAAACTTAAAATTATCCGCCTGATGCCCAACACTCCTTGTGCCGTCAAAGAGGGAACTATTATTTATTATCCTTCAGAGCTCGTCACCCAAGAAGATAAGGCCAATCTCACTAATCTCTTTAAAGAGTCAGGAAAAGTATTTCCTCTCGATAAAGAAGATCAACTAGATTTTATCACTCCTATTTCTGGATCAGGACCGGCCTATCTTGTGGAGCTGGCCAATATCTTTTCTTCTTTTTTACAAAGCAAAGGAATTCCTCAAGAACTCTCTGAGCAAATTTCAGTACAAACAATTTATGGTTCGGGGAAATGGCTTAGCAAAAGCTCTTTTTCTTTTCAGAAATTAAAAGAGCAAGTGGCCTCCAAGCAAGGGGTTACGGGCGAAGTTCTCACTTCTTTAGAACAAGCAGATATGGAAAAATTATGGCACGAGGCCTTTCAAAAAGGCCTGCGCAGAACATTTCAATTAAGTGAAGAATTTGGCCCTTCTTAATTGATGGGTGGAAGCCCTAAATTTTCAATTTCTTGATTAACAGATGTCATGACGGTCAGAAGATGCTGAAGAAATAGATTACCACTTTTTTCTCCCTCTTTTAATCTCTTCATAACAATTTTTGCACCCTCACACCATCTAAAATCTCGTTTTTCTTCTTTTTTAGTGACCTCAGTAAGGCCTTTCCCAATTTTCATAAAATGTTCATGGGCCGAATCTCCCGTCATCCATTCAGAGGCCTCTTTTCTTGAGGCCTTATAAGCTGACCAGAGCCAATTTTCGACGCTTTTCTTCACACTCTCTTCAAAGGAAAGTGTTTCAAGCTCTTTGTCTATCTGACTCGAGACTATCTCAATCTTTTCGAGGTATTTCATAATATCATCGTTTTTTATTCTTTTTGCCTCTAAGAGTCTCTCGTTGTTATTCATAAGAGAAATTAAAATTCTATTTAACATTGTACGATTCAAAGAAGTCCAAGACTCCTTCTTCAACTGTTCTCTGGAGGCCTTATTTGCTCTTCTTTTTAAGTCCATTAATTCAAGGGAAGTATCAATATGAGTATCAGTATCAGCATCAGATAGAAAAAAATGAGAATTTTCATCTATCCAAAATGTCTTACTCCAAAGATAAGATGGCTCTGGTACTTCTTTTCGACTCTCTGAAAAATCAAAAAAAGGCCGGGGAAAGTTTGGTTCTTTAGCAACAGTTTGAAAAATTTTGATAAAAAAATGACTCATTCTACTACGGACAAGGCTTTTGGCCTCAAAATCTTCAATTTGATGAATGTCCTCATTTACAGAAGGAGATATACCTCTAAAAGAACCTAATGCATTTAACGACTCATCAGAAGCAATACCTAATGCCTCATCTTCAAAATATTCATTAGTATAAAACAGCGTCATAAAGATTCTGCTGGCGAGTTTTTTCTCAAGTTCTATTCGCTTCAAATTATTTACTTCAGATCTGTTCAGCTTTTCTACTTCAGCAGCAAAATATTGCATTAGTTCTCTACTTCTCTCCTGCCCCACATCTGTTAACTTTTTCCAATCTAACTCAAAGCGACTTTCTTCTTTTTCTGTACCAGTACAATTAGAGGCAAGATTATTATGACTGTTGCCTAATTCATCAAGAGCTTCTTTAAAAGCTCCATCACCTTCTGACGCCAATAAAAAATGATGACCAGCAAAAAGAGCTAGTAAAAAAGAAGTCAATATTCTTCGTTTAAATAATTTTTTCATTCTGCTTCCTACCTTTTAAAAAATATTTTATAAACGCAGGCAATATACATTTTTATTCAAAATTGTAAAGAAGAACGGTTCTTTTTCTGGAGATTTGAAAAAAAATAAAAGAAAGTAAATAAAAAGAAGCTAACAATAACGCCCACCCAGGAAAAAAACATCACCCCCACCACAAAAGAAATCAATTGAGTGAGAAATAATAGGTCAGTGGGAATTTTTTTCTTTTTACTCAAAAGTAAAAAACCCATAGGAACGGTCCATACGGCCGCCCAATATTTATAGGGAAGAGTTAAGGCGCTCCACAAAGAATCTCCTGAGAAATAAGTAAGAATCATCACTGTGATACCTAATAGATAAATACCTATCTTTTGTATTTTAAAATCTTGTAAATCATTTATTAATGTCTCTTCACAAGAATTAAGCAAGCTATCGATGGAAGAAAGAATCGCACTCAAAAGCATCACTAAGAAAAAATCCATAAACAAAGGAGAATAATCAAGCTGCTCTAAGAGATGAAAAACAGAAGAAAAAGAGAGATTTTTTTCATGAGCTAAAGAAGAAAGAAAAGAACCCACCAAAATATTTAATAAAATAAGAACAAGAATTCCAAAAGATCCCCCCAACATCACCCTTCTTCCTTTCTTTTCACTGCCACTCAGTAAATAGCGCTGGATAATAGGAGGTGAAAAAAGAGGGCCCACCATCAAATCAAAAGAAAAAATAAAGCGCTCTTTTGTAAAAAGAGGAGGAAGATTTCCTTGAAAAGAAAGATCAAAAAATGAATTACCCCCAGACGAAGGCCAAAGAGTTAAGAGAAAAACAATCAAAAAAAGATAGATAATAAGCGTCTGCAAATAATCAGTTTTAATGACGGCCTCAATTCCTCCATAGGTGGTATAAAAAAAGACTAAAGGCCAAAGGATAAAAAGAGATTGAGAGAAACTAAGTCCTGTCATAGTAGAAAAAAGGCGGCATAAGGCCATGTTTTGCACCACCAAAATTCCTATGCAAAAGGCCAGCCAACTCACTGAAAATAGCAGTGACACTTTTTTATTGTAAACTCCCCCAAAGGCACCTCCCACTGTTTTATACTTTTTCAACAAAGGAAAAGAAGGAGGGAAAATAAATAAAAATAAAATAGGCACACTGATAAAAAAGATAGGCCAGACAGCGTGAATACCTACATTAAGAATATTCTCCATCGTCCCCATAATGGTCGCAGCGCCTACACAAGTACCAATCACCGTATTAATAAGTAAAAGAGAGCTCGGGCGATAAGGGCCAATCATTTCTTTCTTTCTCTTTTTCTTGCCAAGATAAAAAAGAAAGAAAAAATAAAAAGTGAGAATAAAAAATCTCATAACTAAAACTTAATTTCTTTTCGCAATGTTGTAATGGCATAAACATTGATGAGCATGAGGCAAGCACCAGAAAATCCCATTAAAGAGGCGGCCTGTGTTGTATCTACAAAAGAAAAAAAGATTTGGGCCAATACGCCATAGACGAGATAAATTTTTTGACCGTAGCGAGGCGAAAGCCATGCAGCTGATTTCATTCCCACAAAAAAGAAAGCAATAATGGTAGAATATCCTGTCAAAAAAAGAAGGGCGGCCATAAAAACATTAACGGAGGGAAAATGTTGTGAGAGCGCTTTTTTCACCATAAAAGAAGCAGTTGTTCCATCATTCCAAACGCCAGAAAGTAAAACGATAAAAACGCTAATAGTGCAGACAACAAAAGTGTCCATAAAGATGGCCCAAATTCCTAGCCTCGCAACTTCTTTAGGATCTTTAACACGGGCCTCACTGTAAATCATAGAACTATACCCCACACAGATATCGCCGGTATAACAGCCTCGTTGAATTCCTTGTCCGATGGTTACAAGCAACGTGCTTCCCAAAAAACCTCCTACCGCGGCATGACCTGTAAAGGCCGAAGAGAAAATGAGTTTTATGGTTGGCCAAATAAGATCGCTGTGGGAGAAAATAATATAACCGCCTAGCGCAACATAAACGACGATAAAAACGGGAACGACCACTGTTGCAATATTGGCCACTCGTTTTCCTCCTCCTTTAACGGCAAAGAAAATAGCACCCAAAAGAAGAGCGATCCCCGCGGGACGAGGAATGAGAAGATCTGCTTCAAAACTCTCTACAATGACATTAAACATGAGAACTTCGATACCGTAGATACACATAAAAAAAGCAAAAAGATAAGAGAGAACTTTTCCTCCTTTTACTTGTTTTAAAAAATAAAGAGGACCTCCTGAATAACTTCCGTCACTGTTTCTCTCGCGGTAGCGAAGACCGAGGTAGATTTCTGCGTATTTCAAAATCATTCCCATCAGCCCTGTCATCCAAACCCAAAAAATGGCGCCAGGTCCTCCTATTTCCACAGAGATACAAACAACAACAATATTGCCAATCCCAATAATCCCGCCAAGGGCCGAAAAAAAAGTTTTAAGGGGGTGAATTCCCTCAGCATCACTTCCTTTTGTTTGAAAGAGATCTTTAAAAAAACTATAGGCCGAAAGCATTGACTGCATCTGAGGAAATTTAAAGCGAACTGTGAAGTAAATGCCTAAAAGGAGGATAGCGGGAATCCCCATATAACTCCAAATAAAGGACTCTCCAAACTCAATAAAAGAAAAAAGACGTTGAAAAAATTGTTCCATAGCAACCACCATTTGTTTGACAGATAAATAAATATTAGTGCTTGCGATAGAGAGGAAAAAAGATAATCAAAACAAGAAAGCGCTCCATTAAAAATACAATCTTTTAATGACAGTCGAGCTAGTATCTCTAAGCTCAACCAATAATTTATTGCCTTGGTCTCAACAAATTATTTCGGCAAAAAAACCCTTTTTAGTAATTATCGCGGTCCAAGCGCGTGGAAAAAAGAAACTTTCCAATTACTAAATACCTTTTTTTTGCACCTCTTTCTCTATAAAGCAGCGGCGGGCACCATAAAAAAGAAATATACCGTAGTCAAATGTATTTTTGGCCTTTATAAAAGATCTTATGAAGACAAATAAAAATATTTTTGCCTTAATGGTGCTGCTCCTTAACTTTATCAATATTTCTTATTTTATGATTTATCTCAATCATCCCCCTCATCTGGTGATGATTCTCTGTATGGCCATTACTTCCATCGTTGCTCTTTTCTTTGGTCATTCGTGGAAAGAGTTAGAAAACGGCATTGTTGAAGGAATTCGCGTTGGAGTGCGCCCTATTTTTCTTCTCCTTCTCATTGGCATCCTCATTAGCATTTGGATTGCTTCAGGTGCTATTCCTACCTTGCTCTGTTACGGCATTAATCTCATCTCTCCGCAGTGGTTTACCCTTAATGCTCTTTTTATTAGCATTATTATTTCCACTTTTTCAGGAAGTTCACTTTCAACAGTTGCAACGGTGGGTGTTGTTCTTGTAGGAATTGCAGAAGGCCTCAATATGCCTCTTGCTCCTGTTGCCGGTGCTATTGTCTGTGGCTCTTTTTTTGGTGATAAAATATCGCCTATTTCAGATACGACAAACTTTGCTCCTGGCATTGTTGGAATTGGCCCTTTTGAACATATCCGCTCTCTTCTTAAAACCACTATCCCTGCCTTGTTTTTGACCATCATCTTTTTTTATTTTATTGATGAGCAAACCCTTTCGGTGGATTTAACACCCATCTATGAACTTAAAGATGTCATTGAGGGCCATTTCTTTATCTCTTTTTTTACTCTGCTCTCACCTCTTATTATTCTTATTCTTGCCTTTTTAGGTATTCCCTCCATCCCCACTATTTTTCTAGGTATCCTCGTGGCCATTATGACGGCCCTTCTTTCTCAGCCTCATATAACGCTGACACAACTTCCTTTTATTTTGATGGATGGTCATCATTTTAGCGGTAGTAATCCTTTGGCCGAAAAAATACTTAACCGCGGAGGGCTCAATTCCATGCTTCCCTCTACTTCTCTTATTTTTCTCTCTCTATGTTTGGGGGGACTTCTGACTTCAGCGGGAATTCTCGAGACTTTTTTAAAGCTCATGATAAAACTCATTAAAACTCCTTTTCAACTTGTTCTCTTTACTGGCCTCTCTTCGATTGGTGTAAATTTTATCAGTGGAGAGCAATACCTCTCCATTCTTCTCCCGGCCCAAAGTTTTCTTCCTCTCTATGATCAGTTTAAAGTACCGCGAAATATTCTTTCACGAACATTAGAAGATTGTGGAACCCTCATCAACCCCATCGTTCCATGGGGCGTTTGCGGTATTTTTGTCAGTTCAACCCTTCAAGTGCCCGTTCTCGATTATATCCGTTACTCTCCCTTTATTCTCCTCTCCCCTCTTTTTACTTTTATTTTGGCCTATCGCAAAAAATAGATGGCCCTTTACAGAGTTCCAATAATTTTTTACTTTCATATGATGTCTAAAAATTAAAAATATTAAAACAAAATAGGTCTCATCCTTATGATAAAAACTATAAATATTATTCTTTGTTTTTCTCTTTTATCTTTTTCTATTTATCCTCAAAATGAAACAACAGAGATTCCTCGCAGCTTAACTTTTAATATCCAACAAGATGCCCTCAATGAAATACTGACGGCCTATTCCACTGAACTCTCACTAGAATTACAAAAAATTAAACTAGATCCTTTTACCAGCAATGCTTATGGCCTTGATATCAATGTCAATGACATTCAATTCTCTTTTACGGAGATTTCTCCCTACATCACCTTGAATGAAGGGAAGGCCCTTATGAAAATGAATATTGCCGGTCTTGCCATTCGTATTAACGAATTTTCTGTAGGAAAAGAAATCTTTGGCCACTTTGTAGGAAGCTCTTGCAAGCAGATGGATTTTCGCTATGGCACCAAAGAAAATGCCGCTTTTGATTTAGAGGCAACGCCCCTTGTTAGTGATAAAAACCTCAAGCTTAATATTGTGCCCCTCAATGACCCTCTCGCTCATATAAATCCTCTTATTTCTCCTCCTCAGTATTGCGAGGGACCACTTGTTTTTGGATCTCTTATGCAACTCATTATTCCCCATATTCTCAATCTCTGTAAAAGCAAGTTGGCCAATCTCGTTCAAGAGACAACAACTCAGTACTTTGCGAAGACAGAAGAAATGGTAAATCAATGGAGCAATTTAGAACTTCCTGTTATTCACAGACAACAACAAGATGAGGGAGATATTTTTCCTGATATTCAATTTAACACACATATTTTTCCTCATGAAATGAATTTGCAAAAGGGTCATCTTGAATTTATCTTAGGTACTTTTTTTAGCAAAATAAGAAGAGGAAAACAGACACCTCCTCCTTCAATGCAAATAGAAAATATTCCTCCTTATCTTTTCTCCAATCTCTCTTTTAACCATGCTGTCTTACCCAATCTTATTACTTTTATTCAAAATGAACTCAAAACAAAACTCTATTTTGAATTAACCTCTAAACTTTACGAAGGGATAGAGGACTCCATGAGCAAATATCTATGGGGACAGGTTATTCCTCGAATAGGACAAATGACTTTTGAAGAAGATAATCTACGTGCCTTTGTAGAAATTGAACAACTTCCTCTTTTTCATTTTCAAGAGAACTTTTCTCTTGATGTTGAGTTACAAAAAACCAAACTTCATCTTTATGGGATGAAAGATGGTCAGTGGAAAAAAGTGGCCACTCTTATCCTTGATGCTCTTTTTAACCTTCCTGTACAAGGACAAAATGAGCTTGTTGTGGAGCTGGGTGATTTAAAACAATTAGACTTAGAACTTATTTGGGAATGGGATAAGGAAACTGTTGAGTTTAAAAAAGATATCCTCAAGCGAATCATTATCCTTATGTACGAAGAAAAACAAGAAAATGGCCCCCTTCTTCAAATGCCCCTCCAGCTTCTTGTTCCTCAAGGACTTCATCAGACAGTCATTGATTCTTTCACCATGAAAAAAGAAGAAAGCATCATTAAGTTTTATACTCGCTAGAATTCAATTGCTTCAAGAGTCTTAATAATAGGATTATATTGGGCCGATTGATATTTGTTGCGCAAAACTTGCAATAAGTTTTTTCGAATCATCGCTCCCTCCATTTTTTTTAAATGATGCTCTGGCATAGAAAGCAAAAAATCAGCACAATCTTCTGCAATAATAAAAACTTTTGCGAGAGGTGTAATATTGCTTTTTAACTTATCTGTAAAACCGATCCCCCCTGTCATTCCATGGTGCTGCCGAATAAGCACATCTGTACCATTGGGAATATTGGGGAAATGAGATATAATTTCGGCCGCTCTATAAGCGTGATTAAGGACTGTTTTTTCCTGCTCAGGACTTAGGGCCATTTTTTTAAGATCATCATTTGTATGAATTTGCGCCAAATTATCATCTTTGATGAGAATATCGTGAAAGAAGGCCATTGTTGTCAGCTTTTCTTTCATTTCTGCTGTTCCCCAGGGAAGTCCCTTGAGCATGTGATCTGAGAAATGAACGATGAGAACAGAATGTCGGTACAAATAACCTGTTTTATTTTTTAACATGCCCTGCAAAAGTGAATTGAGTTTTCCATGCTGAGAGACAATATTATTTAAGGCCTTTAATCCCGTTTCCGCTAAAACGACAGATGCTTCGGTAACTCCAAATTGAATGAGTCCTTCTGTTAATTGAACGCGAAGATGATCAGCATAAACCATTTGCTCTTCTGGATCAGGACCACTTTTGGCCATAATCTCAGAGAGATAATAACTATTATAGGCATTAATAAACTTGAGTCTCTCTTTTGATGGGACAAAACATGAAACAATAGAATTATTATTAAAAACATCAGAAAAAGGTGGTTCTATTTTCACCATTTTATCAGGTGATGCTGCCTCATCGGCCGCTCGATAAAGATCACAAGGAATTGATTTCAAATTTTTTAAATAATTTTTTGAAATAGGATAAAACTCAGGAACAGGGGCCAAGGCCATATCCTTTGCTGTTATACCTGTTAGTTTTGCGTAACCCTGAATAACTTCTTTAAGAGAGGAAGTGGCCTGTAAGTTGACTACATTTCCTTCTCCCTCTAAAGATATTTTTGACTCACCTAAAATAATGGCCTTGCCTGAAAATTTGTTTGCTTTTTTTTGTTCTTCTAACAGCGAGATCAATTTTGATTCTTCCATCTCTTTTTGATGCAAAATGAGAACATCAACTTTCTCTAAGGAATTAAAAAGGGCCAATACTTCTTCAAGAGATTTCGCGTGCTTTACCTTTGCCCCGACAAATATTTCTAAATTAATGGAATAAAACTGAACAAGGTCGAGATTGGTTGAGATTAAAAGGGCATTACTATCCATTACTTCCTCTTCTTTTCATGTCATGGAAATATCCTCAAAGCAAAATCCTATCGGGAAAAAAAAGGAAAACTAAAGTTAAAAATAAAGCTGATAGATTTGATTCAATTTACTGTCGCGATGATTTAGAGGACGCATTTTCTCTGTTAAATTCTCTACTTTTTTAGGAAGATTGCCCCACTTGGGGGAGAATCCTCTTTTGTTGCAAGAGAAGAAAATCAGGCCACCTGAAGAAGGAAGTAGGTCCCTCATTAAAGAAAGATAAGCGAGATAATCTTCTTCTAAATCAAAATTAAGCGAACTTTTTTTGGACTTAGAGGAAGTGGGGGGATCAAAAATAATAACATCGAAAGTCTCTTGTCCTTTTGCTTTTATTAAAAAGTCTTTGACTGAATCCTGAACAAAACAATGGTGTTGAGGAGAAAGATCATTGAGTAAAAAGTTCTTCTCAGCAACCTCCAGATATTTTTTTGATCGATCTACGCTCGTCACCTTCACACGCCCTTCTTTTCCTTTGGCAGCGGCAATGGATAGTGATCCCGTGTAACAAAATAAATTTAAAACACGAGGGGTCTGAATAAAAGAGTGTAAAAATTTTCGATAAAGACGAAAGTCTAAAAAAAGTCCAGTATCGAGGTAGTCTTCATAATTGACTAAAAAATAAAAATCCCCTTCTCTAACTTTACGCCACTCATTTTTCTGCTCTAGTGCTTGATAGCGAAATTCTCTACTCTGCTTTTCTCTCTTCTTTAAAAAAATAGACTTAAGCGATGGCAAAAGAACATAAATGATCTCTTGCACCACTTTTAGCTTTTCCTCGAAATCTCCTCGCTGTCCCTTTTCAGAAAGAACAATAACCTCTCCTTCTTCATCTCTATAAAAATCAATGAGATAGGGAAAATCTGGAAGATCGCGTTCATAAAGCCTAAAGCAATCCACCTTTTGATTCTTAAAAAAAGGGAGATACTTTTTAATATTCTTGCTTAGACGCTTTTTGAAGGCAAGCTGCTCATTTGTTAAAATTAAATCCATTCTTACATCACAACTCAACAATATTCTTTTGCAAGATCAGAGGCCCTCTTTCCGTCAAAGCGCCCTTTAATTTTTGGCGAAAGCTCCTTCATGATCAATCCAAAATTTTTATTAGGCAGCGAAGCAACAATCTCGCTAATAATCTCTCGAACTTTTTCTTCCGTCAGCTCTTCAGGCATATACTCTTTAAGAACAGCTAATTCAGAGACAAGTTTTTGATGGTTTTCAGATTCACTTGGAAGCATAGAAAGAGAGTCACTCATTTTTTTATAATGCTTAATGAGAACCTCTTTTTCCTCAATAGGTTTTGCTGATGTTTTATTCTCAATGAGCATGGCCTTCAGATAGCGAAGAGCATCTAACTTCACTTTATTTTTTTCTTTCATAGATACTTTAATATCTTCACTAATTTGTTCAAAAAAAGTCACTTTTTTCTCCTTTGTGTGTTACAACGCGCTAATACAGTAAAACAGATTTTTTACCCACAGGACTTGTATGACTAAAAAACAGTTCACCTATGATGATTTTTACCACTGCTTTTCTCTTTTGGCCGATAAAAAAGAGGCCAAAGATTTCTTATTTGATCTTTGCACAGAGCAAGAGCTTAACTCCATGAAGGAACGACTTCATGTGGCCATCTTATTGGAAGAGGGGCGCACTTACCGCGATATCAGCAAAGTGACAGGCTCCTCCACTACTACTATTACCCGTGTGGCCAAATTTATCAATAAATCTCAAAACAGTGGATACCGTCAAGTATTACGCAAAAGGGAGAAGAACTAACATGGATATTCAATTTTTCACCACTCTTTTTATCATTATGGCCTTTGTTTATTTGATGGTTGGTTTTATCAGCTCTAAGAATATCAAAAGCGAAGATGACTTTTCTTTTTCTTCGTCGGGCCTTAGTTATTTTTCTCTGACTCTTACTCTCTTGGCCACTCAGATTGGAGGAGGGGCCATTATTGGAAGTATTAATGAATCTTATGAGCGAGGATTCAGCGGTCTTTTTTACAATTTAGGAATTTTTCTCGGTCTTATTATTTTAGCAATGGGGGTTGGTAAAAAACTCTGTTCTTTTAAGGTAAGAACAAATGCCGAGATTTTTGAAAAAATTTATGGATCCAGGAAGCTTCGATCAGTGGCCTCTGTGATTTCTGCTTTATCGCTCTTCGGTCTTTTAGTGGGACAAGTAGTGGCCTCCAAAAATCTTTTTAACAGCTTCTTTGATGAAAGTATGGGAACCCCTATCTACTTTTGGATTTTTTGGGCGGTGGTTTTATTTTATACGATGTTTGGTGGGTTTAAGGCGGTGGTCACTACTGATATTATTCAACTTTTTATTATTTTTCTTT
>NODE-247-length-19766-cov-13.1882_pt1 | contig 19766 bp, 18 predicted proteins | sample MGYA00139097_ERZ477577 | MGnify/ENA metagenome assembly ERZ477577
GGGCACACGATTAGATCACAAGTTTATGGCCATCAGGGTTCCCTGTTGGCCATAAATTTTGCAATGCAGCCCTGTGACGGCAGCTTCAGACTTATCCTCTCGTAACGAATTCATACCGCTCTTATAGAATTACAGGAAGACTTTTTTGGTCCCAAATCACTGCCACCCCAAAGAATTTTCACACCATTACAAACAACCAGTGCCTTTTTGCTCTCCGGGACGCAGACAATTCCCTCTGATGAAATCACAAGCAAAAATTATGCAGTATAATTGCCAGACTTGCACAAAATATCTGTTAGCTAAGATTGAAGGGTTTTCTAACTTTAAGGAGTGAACAAGCCATGGTTATCCCTGAGTATGTGACGGTTGAAGAAGTTAAGCGTATATGTAGAGAACTCGACGTTCGCGACTGGACCGCCCTGGAGGAGCCCTCTGTCCTGCTAGAGGAAGCGGCTTGCGTGCTAAAAGAAGTCAATGTACAGCAGATGCCAATCCCCCTGGAAGATTTCAAAGCCGGCCTGGAGGTTGAGTTGGAGCATGGGCTCCGATTTACTGACGCCAACATTACCAACAACCACCCGCTGCTCACTGGCAAGATCGTCTTGGCTCATCTCAAAGAGACCCTCGATTATTATCAGCGTATTGACATTGCAGAAGTGGAGGCCGACCTGTTCAAGGCGCTCTGTTCCGGGGACTTGGCGAAAGCAAGACTCAAGTATCAAAAACTAGCCACAGCAAAAATCAAGCTGCACACCACGGAACAGTCAACACTTGGCTGAGAGGCAATCGACCCAAGGAATATTTGCACAAAGTGTTGACACGGGTCACCTTCAGGTGCGGACGGCCATTAGGGTCTTATGTGTCGTCCCGCACCTTCCAAAGAATTTGTTCAGGCGTTAATTTCGTTGCACAATTCGGAGGAAAAAACTAACAATAATATCAATTTACAACAATCTCTGCCCTTTTTCGAGAAGCTGAGAGAACTTGGGCAGGTCGTCACAGAGTACGGCTACTGAGCGATATTTTTCGGCGCATTTCTCGAGGCAGAAGCCATACTGGCTGTTCTCGAATGGTGCTCGGCATGGCAAGCGACGGCCGCCAAGAACTTTCGGCTCTTGCAAAAGCACCCGGCTCAGGCCATTATCGCCGCCCCTTTCCCATACGGTCTTCGCATGGGGACCCTGTTAATTCCTGGGACAGCACATTTAAACCAGCACCCTGAAGATAAAGCTGGCGTCTACACCAATGGAGACAGACATGTCTAAATACAGTGAACATAGACTTTTCCCTAATGCGGAAGAGGATGCCCTCGCCGCAAGGCTCTGCACCAAGTCATTGCAAACAGAATCGCCGGCCTACCGGCTGGCCTACCTTGATCAGGACTTCCTTCTGCGCGATGAACTTCGCCCCCTGCGGTTGCAGCTTGAGCTGCTCAAGCCCGAACTGATGCAGCAGGAAGCTGGCATCGAACACACCGTCGTGGTGTTTGGCAGCGCCAGGATTGTCGAACCGGTGAAAGCTGGCAAAGGTTACGAGAAAGCCCGGCTGGACCTCGACAAGGACCCAAGCAACCCGGCCCTGCAGACAGAAGCGGCCAAGGCCAAAAGAGCCCTCGACAATGCGCGTTACTATGATGAAGCACGCCGCTTCGCCCTGCTCCTTTCCCAGGGGTGTCAAACCGAGAACGGCTGCAAGCTGGTCATTATCACCGGTGGTGGACCCGGCATCATGGAGGCCGCCAATCGCGGGGCCGCAGACGTCGGTGCACAAAGTATTGGGCTCAATATCGTTCTACCGATGGAGCAGGAGCCTAACCCGTACATCACTCCCGAGCTGTGTTTTCAGTTTCACTATTTTGCGATCCGCAAGATGCACTTTTTAATGCGTGCAAAAGCACTGGTCGCATTCCCGGGCGGCTTCGGCACCTTCGATGAGTTGTTTGAGACTCTGACGCTGATTCAGACTAAAAAAATCCGCGCGGTACCAATTTTGCTCTTTGGCAGAGCGTACTGGCAAAGGGTTATCAACTTTGACGCCATGGTGGAAGAAGGTATGATTGCAGCAGCCGACCTGGAGCTGTTTCGCTACGTCGAGACTGCCGAGGAAGCCAGCGAGGCCGTTTACGAATTTTACTCCAAGAACAATACCTCATGAGTCATAGTCCGACCTCTGAGATATATGACCTGCGTTTACCAGCAGATCTCTAAAGCTGGCACGAGGCTGGCCATCGCGAAGAAGGCGATTTTTATGGCCATTCCATATTTACTGATCAAGGAGCTTTTCTATGACAACTTCCGACAGCATTAAGAAACCACCCACATACCTGCTTGACGGCAAGGGCGGTGGGCGACAAATCGCCCATAAAATGCGTGACCAGGAGCCGCCCACAGGTGAGACCCTCTGGCTGCAGCTGGACTATACGGACGAAGATGCGCAACGCTGGCTGACCGACGCCAGCGACATCGACCCGATTGTACTCGAGACACTTCTCGCCGAAGACACCCGCCCGCGTTGCTTTGTTCATGGCAACGGCCTGCTGGTGACCTTGCGGGGAGTCAACCTCAACCCGGGCGAAGATCCCGACGACATGGTTTCGATCAGAATTTGGCTCGAACCAACACGCATCATAACCGTCAGTCACCGCAGGCTCATGGCGTTAGAAGACCTGGCCCGCAGCCTCGAAAACGGAGAGGGGCCGGTTGACTGCGGTGACTTTCTCGTCTGTCTCAGCCAGGCGCTGACCCGCCGCATGGCCGGCGTGCTCGACAACTTTGACGATGGCGTCTCCGAGCTCGAAGACGAAGTTCTCACCCAGGAAAATTACCAACTTCGCGGCAACATCAGCACCCTGCGCCGCCAGGCTATTCGCCTGCGCCGCTACATCGCCCCACAGCGAGAAGTCATGGTCCGCCTGCAAACGGAAAAGTTCGCCTTCCTTAAAGACTTGCAGCGAGCCCAGTTCCGGGAGTTGTCCGACCAGGTCACCCGCTACGTCGAAGACCTCGACTCGGCCAAAGATCGCGCGGCGATCGTTCAGGACGAACTCGAAGCCAAGCTCGGCGCACAGATGAACAAAACCATGTACCTGCTCTCCATCGTTGCGGCGATTTTCTTGCCTCTCGGTCTGCTGACCGGCCTTCTCGGCATTAACGTCGGCGGCATTCCAGGCACGGAGAGCCCCTATGCCTTTATTGTCGTATGCGCCGGCCTGATCTTTATCGCATTCATACAAGCCCTGATCTTCCGACGCATGCGTTGGATGTAGCGACCGAAACTATAAATCAAGTGGCCCAAGGCTTGGGGTTTTATCAGGAAGCTCAATAGCGACGGCAGCATAAAGCTGGAAACTTTTCTCTTCCGGGACAAACGACATGGATGCTCTGCAAAACAACTTCAACCACGCCTGGCAGGATGTTGCCAACCTCGCACCTCGTCTTGTTGCAGCGTTCATCGTCTTGTTTGTCTGCATCTGGATCGGTCGGCTCCTGGGCCGTGTCACAGCCAGGCTACTGGCAGAAAAGAGAGAAGCGAAAGTTTATGTGAGGTTCCTCCAGCAGCTGGCAACCTGGCTGCTGGGTCTGCTTGGCCTGATTCTGGCTCTTAACATCCTTGGACTTGGCAACATCGCCATGAGCCTGCTGGCTGGTGGCGGAATGGCTGCGGTTGTCTTCGGCTTTGCCTTTCGTGAAATCGGCGAAAACTTTCTAGCAGGATTTTTCCTGACCTTCAGTCGAGCCTTTGAAGTAGGCGATGTCATCGAATCCGAGAGCTTAGTCGGCGAAGTCAAAAACATTGAGCTGAGGCATGTCCACATCCGTACCCCAGACGGTTGCGACATCTTTATTCCCAGCACGCAGATCTTTAAATCGCCTTTACTGAATTACACCCGCGATGGTCTGCGGCGGCCCAGTTTCGTCGTTGGCATCGACTACGCTGACGACCCTGAAAAGGGCCGTGCCCTGCTGTTGGAGGCGGTCAAGACATCGGAGGGGGTCCTCAATGACCCGCGGCCGAACGTCATGATGTCGGCGCTGTTGCCCCAGTACGTCGAACTGCAGGTTAATTTCTGGGTGGACACTTTTGACAAAAGCCACAGCATGATAGACATCAAGAACGCTGTCATGGACCGCTGCTGCCAGGCTCTTAAAAACGCTGATTTCACCTTCAGTTCAGATTGCTCAAGCAATATAAACCTTGCAACGCCCTTGCCTATTGCCATGCAGATGAAATCCTCGCCTCAACAACCAGAGTGTCATACCTTGATGAACGGAGAGAGCAGCCATGAATAGAATAGAGATGCTTTTGGACTATTTCCTAGGACCTCTCGTTTTGGTTGCCCTGTTGATTCTGGGTTTAATTGGACTGAATCTGCTACTGGGCCGACTCCAAAAAAACCATCCGGAACGTGCGATTCAACGCCAGGTCGCAATGCTGGTCACAACACTTGTCGCCCTCTTCCTGCTCGTCATCCTCTTGCCAATCAATGAAGGACTTCGCGGACAGATTCTGAGCCTGCTCGGCATCCTTCTCAGTGCCACGATCGCCTTGAGCGCGACCACCTTTCTGGGCAATGCTCTCGCAGGCATTCTTTTGAGAAGTGTCCGGAGTTTTCGCACCGGCGATTTCATCTATATTCAGGACCAGTTCGGTCGCGTCTCGGGAAGAGGACTCTTCCACATAGAGATTCAGACCGAAGATAGCAACCTGGTGACATTGCCCAATCTTTACGTGACCAACAACCCGGTTAAGGTGACACGTGAATCCGGGACCATTATCTCTGCCGAGGTCTCGCTCGGATACGATGTCTCGCACTCCCAGGTCGAAACCCTGCTCTCGCAGGCGGCAACCGACGCAGGTCTGCAAGATCCTTTCGTTTATATTCTGCAACTTGGAGATTTCTCGGTACTCTACAGGGCAAACGGGATGCTGACCGAGGTAAAACAATTACTCTCTGCCCGATCCCGTCTGAATGGTGCCATACTTGATTCCCTGCACCAAGCTGGCGTGGAGATTGTTTCACCCAACTTTATGAACACCAGAGACGTATCAGGGCAGACCTTTGCATCTCAACCTCTGGTCAAGCAGCCACCTCCTTTAGAAAGTAAGGAACCAGAGGAGATCATTTTTGACAAGGCCGAGCAGGCTGCAACCCTTGAGGATCAGAAGGCTTATTTAATAGAGGTTGAAAAACAGCTCGAAGTTTTGGCAGAAAACCTCTCAGAAGCCAGCGAGGAGCAAAAGATCAAGATAAACGAGGCAATGACAAAATTACGGCAGCAACAGATGCAACAGAAAAACAAGATATCGAACTACGAAAAAACGTTGGAAAAGGAAGCTAATTAACTAAAAGAAGCTGGCTTTTCTTCTCGCCAAGTTTTTACTGCAACGACTTCGGGAGCAGGGATTGCTGGTTCGAATCCGGACATCCCGACCATTAGTTACATAAGAGTGACCTCCCCGGGGGCGCTTTTTCTTTTTGTCCTCCGTCCTGTGCCGGTTTGTTTGCGAGATTTTCATCCCATTGACCTATCGACGACACTCAACCTTCCCCTCACAGTCCAGCCTTTTTTTCCGGTCTATCTCGGTAACCTCTAGCAACAAGGTATCGTCACTTCAAACCTGACAAATAACTATTTGGACAATTATTTTAGGCTATGTTTTTTAAAGAATCTGAGTGATGATAAGTTGTTGTCCTCAAGCAATTAAGAAGAATAGTCGCGGCCCTGACCTTTCAAAACAACCATGCACGTGCGTGCACCTTGCCCTGCAGACGGTGACATATGAGCAAAATACTTTCCCCCGAAGAACTTGCTATTCGCATTATGACCATTGACGACCTGGCTGCCGTTTTCCATCTCGGAGAACAGCTCTTCACGTCAGAGTATTCTTCCAGCATGTACCGGACCTGGGACGAATATGAAATCACCACCCTGTTTAATTCGGACAGTGAACTCTGCATTGTTGCAGAGCTGAATGAGGAGGTTGTGGGTTTTGCCCTCGGCACCACCGTGGAGAAACATAACTCGGCCTGGAAATACGGTTATCTGGTCTGGATCGGAACCCGTCCCGGTTTGCAAAAATGCGGAGCAGGAAAAGCACTGTTTGAAGAGATTAAGGATCGGATGGTCGAGCAAGGGGTGCGCATGATCATCATCGACACCGACGCCGACAACGAGGCCGGCATCCATTTCTTTAAAAAACAGGGTTTTGACAACATCCAGCAACACGTTTACATGACCCTCAATCTTTCCAAGAAGCGAAAAAGACGGACAAAGGCTTGATAATGAACAACTTACTAGAGCAGGTCTGGAAAGAGATTGACCCGCAGCGCTTGCAAAAGACGCTGATGGACATGATCGATATCTACTCCCCTTCAGGGAAAGAAGAGGACATCCAGCTTTACCTCGAAGAACGATTGACCATGGATGGAGTTCAGTTACGTCGTCAGGAGGTTGAGGAGGAGCGTTACAACCTGGTGGCCACTATGGGGCCCGGTGAACCCTCTCTTTACCTGGTCGGACATGTCGACACGGTCGCTGCCTGGGATATCGACGAGTACGCTGCCGTCGAAGAATGGGGTGTTGTGCGCGGCCTGGGCAGTGCCGACATGAAAGGCGGCTGCGCGGCGATGGTCGAGGCCTGGCTGGCGCTGGCGACCTTGCCTGAGACACAGCGCCCTTCGCTCGGATTACTGCTGGCGATCGGCGAAGAGGAAAACGGTGATGGCAGCATGCGGTTTCTGCAGGAGCATTGTCCCGAACGGGTGATTATCGGCGAACCGACGTCGATGTTGCCGGCCTTCAGCCATTTTGGTTATATGGAAATATCCCTGGTCACCCAGGGCCGTCGTATCCACTCTTCGTTGCCAGAGCTCGGCCACAACGCCATCGAGTCGATGCTGCGGGTCTTATTGCATCTGGAGCGCTCGCCGTTGCTGGACCAGACCCCGTCGAAACTGGTTTATTCGATCCGCGAGATGAGCTCATCGCGAGCCGGCTTCGTGGTACCGGACCGCTGTGAGGCGATGATCGACCTGCACCTTTCTCCCGATACTGACCCGGCTGCTGTACGCCGTGACCTGGAAGCGCTTCTGGTCAAATCTCGACGAGCCATCAAGGGGCTGGAACTGGAGTTTGATTTCGCGTTCGAATCCGGGGGCTATCAACTGGGCCCCGATCAACAATTTTCAGCGATTCTCGAAGAGGTTTATCCACGACTCAACCTGCCTCTGGAATTTGTACCCTTCCGCTCGCACTCCGATGGCAACCTTTTCTACCAGGCTGGCAGCAAACCGTTCATTCTTGGACCTGGGTCACTGGAAACAGCACATACCGCCGATGAGCAGACCAGCCTGGCCGAGGTTGAAGCCGCTGCCCGAGTCTATGCAGCGCTGGCTCTCGGTTGAAAGTCAAATCAAACCCTTACTCATATTGGATGTGTTATGCAGACTCCGGAGCTTAAAAAGCCATGGGAACAGTTATCGGAACTGGTCGAGACAAACGACCCGGAGCAGATTAACGCTTTTCTGAACAGTATCAATCCCGCCGATACGGCGCTCGCGGTCTCTCGCCTGACGGCAACTGAGCAGAATCGATTGTTGACCCTGCTTGAACCTGAAGACGCGGCCGAAGTGATTGAAGACATTTCCGACAGCCAGGCTGCCGTTCTCATTGAAGACCTCCTGCCGGAGCAGGCGGCCGCCATTCTGGAAGAACTGGACAGCGACCATGTTGCCGACCTGCTCGGCGAGCTTGATGAAAAAGACGCCCATGCGATCATCGAACAGATGGACCCGGAGGAGGCTGAAGAGGCGCGACAGTTTCTGACCTATGCCCCTGATACTGCAGGCGGTCTGATGCTCTCTGAATACCTCGACTTCCGTGCTGAACAGCGTGTCCAGGATGTTCTCGATGACCTCCAGGCCAACCGTGAGGACTACGCCGATTACGACGTCCAGTATCTCTATGTGACTGATGAAGACAACCGGCTGCAGGGTGTCTTGCGCATGCGCGATCTGCTTTTCCCGAGCCGCACGACCAAACTCAGCAACCTGATGATCGGCAACCCCTACAAGGTCAGTGTAGACGCCTCGCTGGAGGATTTACGCAATTTTTTTGAAGAGCACAACCTGTTTGGCGTTCCGGTTATTGATGCCGAGGAAAAACTGCTCGGCATCGTTCTGCCCGAGGCGGTAGAAGAAGCGCATCAGAAGCAGAGCACAAAACAGTTCCTCGGTCTGTCCGGTATCGTTGGTGGCGAGGAGTTCCGCTCCATGCCCCTCTTGTCCCGGTCGGGGCGCAGGCTCTCCTGGCTGTCCCTGAATATCGTGCTGAACATCATCGCCGCCAGTGTCATCGCTCTCTATCAGGACACCCTCACGGCTGTCATAGCCCTGGCTGTTTTTCTGCCGATGGTCAGTGACATGAGCGGCTGCTCGGGAAACCAGGCGGTGGCTGTCAGTATGCGCGAGTTGTCTCTGGGGCTTGTACGCCCTACGGAAATCATGCGGGTTCTTGGCAAGGAAATCAGTCTTGGCATCCTCAACGGCCTGGCTCTCGGGATTCTGCTCGGTGGAGTTGCCTATCTCTGGAAAGGCAATCCATTTCTGGGTCTGGTGGTCGGCGGCGCTTTGGCGGTTAATACCGTCGTAGCTGTTTGTCTCGGCGGCTTGATCCCTCTGTTGCTGAAACGGATCAGACTCGATCCGGCACTGGTTTCAAGCCCGCTGTTAACAACAGTTACGGATATGTGCGGTTTCTTCTTTGTCCTCAGTTTTGCTTCACTGCTACTTAATAGACTCCAGTAACCGCTCGGCAAGAAAACAGAACTCAGGCATGGTAGCGATCAAACAATGGTCTCAAGAGCTTGAGTGTCCCATACCCAACCGACTAACTTGGACGACTCTTTCACTGCAACAACCTTGACTTCGTGAACCGGTCGCAAATTCAAATCTTTTTCACCCCGACCAGTATTTACAAGGAGCGACCTTTTCGGGGTCGCTCTTATTTTTTTTGTCTCCGGGGCTTCTCTGGGGCGTTGACTACAATCGTACGGCCAACGACGTCGTAACAGCCTGCACATCCACTAAAACATTTGACTGAACACACTAAAATATATTAATTTATTCAGGGTCGGAGTTTGTCCTTAGATGTACGCCTAAGGATTTGTGGCTATTAGATTATGCAATCCAGGGGGTAAAAATGAAAAATATTTTGTTGTTTCTGTCGGCAGCTATTTTATTTGTCTTGGTGACTTCAGGTCTTTCCGTTGCGAAAAACGGCTATCATGATATCGACGCAGCAGGCGTGAAAGCAATGATGGACAAAGACGAAGCGCTTGTTATCTTCCCGTTGAGTCCAATGGAATATGAGCACAAACATATCAAGGGCTCTATCAACATCACTCCGTCAATGATGGAATATGAGCTGCCTGTCGACAAAAGAAAGCCACTTATATTCTATTGTCTTGGTGTTAAATGCGTTGCTTCCTGGCGAGCTGCTGAGAAAGCGGTAGAGCTTGGATATAAAAATGTTTACGCCTTCCGAGAGGGGCTCCCCAGTTGGGAGAAAGCTGGCTATCCTTTGGAAAGCACGAATACATTACCCGATGTCGAAGTAAAGAAGATCTCAACTGAAGAGCTATCAAAGCTACTGGACACAGAGGATGTGATCCTGCTTGACATCAACCTCGAACAAGACACAAACAAGTTTCATATCAATCATGCGAAACGAAAGCATATTCCACTCGACAGTCTTAATGTCAGTCTATCGCAACTGCCTAAAAACAAAAAAATTGCGATTATGTGTTTAAAAGGAAAACGATCAGAAACCGCAGCAAGATATTTGGTTGGTAAAGGGTACATGCATGTTGTGGTGGTAGAGGGTGGTCTCCAACAATGGGTTCTTGAAGGCCGACCTGTCGAACAGGAGTTTGCGTCCAACTGAGAAGCAACTTGTATAACGATAAGGGCCCGCTTTAAACATTCCCATTGATTGAATTACACCAGCAATCACATAATTTCAATTCTGCCCCAGCCATCCCGGTTGGGGCTTTTCATGTCCACATTTCTGCCTCCCCTTCCTCTCCCAAGTTTTTACCTCAGGTCCGGACCTTCTCGCTGACGTCTCAGAAACCCAACAACCATCGCCATTTAAGTCTGTGCTGCAAAGAATACCCTGGCAGACAAACTCATTGTGACGTACCGCTTCACGTTGTTTCAAAGACTTAGGGAGCATGGGGGGGCGCTGGTTCGAATCCAGTCACCCCGACCATTCGTTACATGAGAGCGACCTTCCCGGGGGCGCTCTTTCTTTTAGCTCTTTCCACAAACAAAGAAGGCTGAACTCTTCGATGAGCCCCGACCCCATTGATTCCTGTTCGAAAAAGTTCACCTAGAACGTGACGTTGGTTCGTGCAGCCGCCATTTCCACACTCACAACTGGCGGTAAAACTTCTCCGGTGCGCTCGGTAATCACATCCAGAGAATTTTGTGTCATTGATCGGTACATAAGGCGAGAGGTGACCTGGTAATCGCCTTTGCCGGGCAAGGGAATACGATAAACTTCTCTATCCATGCCCTTAGCAGGGATGCGTCGATCATAACCAATGCCGTGAGCCTGCCAGCTCTTACCCGTCAAATTACCAGCGGCATCACGAAATAGCAGTCGGAAGAAGACTGCGTTTGAATCTACATGATTTTTGTCATCAATGTGCCCGGAGCTATAGACCAACTGGCCAGCGCTGTCTTTCACTTCGACCTGCAACCACATTATGCGGATATATGTGGTGCCGGTAGGGATCTTGTGCCCTGCACCAACGTTGTGCACGTCAACAGTCAACTCGAGAGTACCGTCATCCGTGACCTTCTCTGCAAGTTTAACTTCGGCAGCGGCACGCAGGAATTCGCGGGATAACTCCGCCTGCTTCGGGTTGCCTATCTCGTCCTGAACGTAGGAGCTGCCACCGACAAAACCGTGAAAAGCCAGATTATCACGTTCCTTGCCCATCAATGCGGCACGACCTGGCTTTTTACTGACGCCAGGGGTGGGCGTCATGTGACAGTCCTGGCAACGAATCCCTTGCTTGCCATATTCGTTGTTCTTCCAGTCGTCCCAGGTGTCAATGATGTGAACGCCAGTGGCGGGATGGATAACCATGTGGCAGGAGCCGCAGAATTCAGCCTTGGTGTGAATCTCTGTATATTTCACCTCATGATAGAGTGACCTGCCATCCCCGCGGGGACCGCGCTTCACCTCTCCAGGCTCGGAAATATGGCCCATGTTGAACATCTGCCCCACCCCGGAGACCGTGTGACAAAAGTCACAGGAGATGCCGCGGCGCGACGCCGCATCAAACTTGCTGCCGTCGGCGGGAGGCAGCAACCCGGTACGCGCCGCAATGGGCGCATGACAGGCTCCGCAGAGCAGATCGGTAGCGCCGTCAGTTTGTTGATGTGCCAGAAGATAGTCGGGTTGATACCATTTATCCGTCCATGCATTGGCATGCATAGACTTCGACCATTCATTGTATATGTCGCGGTGGCATGTCGAGCAAACCTTGGGATCCTCAAAAGCCCCGGGTTCGAACAACTGGGGTTTATCGAAGACTGTGTCGTCAACCATTGCGGCGACGCTCGCAACTTCTTCCGGTGCAATGACACTCGAAGCGTGTAAAAATTCGACATCGATTAAAAAGACGCAGACAAAAGCCGACAGGAGAGTAAGACTTAAACATTTCATGAGTTATCCTTCGGTCAAGGCACATTAAAAAACATCAATTCCGAGCATAGCGGAGACATACTCGTTGTCAACACTTTCACGACATTCTCCATGGATGTCAGGTGACAGTCGCGCGACAAAGACTTCGCAAGCAAAGGGGCGCAAGTTTGAATCCGGTCATCCCGACCAGTATTTACAAGGAGCGCCCTTGCCGAGGTCGCTCTTAGTTTTTTGTCTCCGGTCCACCATTTTGTTCCGGTCCGTTTCCAGGGCCTCTAGAGGAACCGTCGTGCACAAAGCTATGCAAAACGGCCCTTTTCAGTGGACATCCGATTGCCATTCCCTTCTCATTGAACGTTGATTTTGGAATCACCCGCTCAAACGAACAAATTTTTTGCGTAAACAGACCAAGCAAATGACACAAAATTACCTTGGAAATGACTGTACATAAATACAGGACTAAATTATATTGGCAAACGTTAATTGTTATTTATTAATATCAATCTTTCGAAGCTAAGATTATGCCGATTTCCAATAAGAGGCTTTCCATGGGTTTCAGTAAAGATCAACTCTTAGCAGCTCTGTCTAAAAAACAGATCATGGGGACAATCCCTAGTGGGTTCTTTATTGTCGATGACAAACGCAATGTTGTCTATTGGAACAAGGAAGCAGAAAGGATAACAGGATACCCTTCAGCAGAGATCGTCGGTAAGCACTGTTCTATCCTTGAGGGAATTGAATGTGGCCGTGGCTGCGGCCTTTATGACGCCGACACCCCGGAGAAACCGATTATTGGCGCGGAATGTCATATTCGCACCAAAGAAGGAAGCAAGATTGTCATCAGCAAAAACATTGATTTCTTACACCTGGATGGTGAGGTGGTCGGCGGCATTGAAACCTTTATTGATATTACATCTCAACAAGAGATGGAGCGCCAGCTTCGTATTCATACTGAGCAACTCGAAGAGGCGGTTGAACGTCGTACTTCCGCACTGCAGGAGGAAAGAGCAGCATTGCTCTCAATCCTCGATGGCATGACTGATATGGCATATATCGTCTCAGCCGACTTGCGTATTGATTTCTTTAACAAGGCCATGGAAAGAGTCTTTGGCTCAAAAAAAGGGGCAAGATGTTATGACGTTATTCATGGTCGTGAAAAACCCTGTGATGATTGCCCCTGGGAAAAGATTATTACCGGCAACGTTGTAGAAGAACGTGATTTCAAACCGGACAACCATACCTATGAAGTCATCCATTCGCCCGTTTATGGATATCGGGGTGAAATCCAGAAACTCGCTGTCTGTCGGGATGTGACCGGGCGCAAAGAGGCCGCAGCAAAGTTGATGAATGTGAACAAGCAACTTGAATCTTTTGCCCACACCGTGTCTCACGATCTGCGGTCACCTCTTACTGGAGTCACATGTTATACCGAGCTCATCAAGGATAAATATGGAGACGTGCTCAAAGGTGACGGGCTTTTCATGTTGAAAGAGGTCGAAACTCAAGCCGCTCGCATGTTGAGTATCATCGAGGACATGTTGTGTTTTTCGACAGCTGAACACATCGAGCCAACAAAAACGCCTGTCAACACGAACGAAATAGTAAAGCAAGTACTGCTCGACAACAGGTTCGAGATTGATGGAAAGAAAGTGCTTGTCTCTGCTGGTGACCTGCCTGGATTGAAAATCCCTGAAACCCTGCTGTATGAGTTGATCAGCAATGTACTATTGAATGCGGTGCGTTATGGTTGTAAAGAGGGTGGTCTGGTAGAAATTTTGGGCGAAACGAACAGTAGACACCATGCTCTCATTGTCCTTGATCACGGACCAGGTATTCCGGAACAGGAACGAAAGTCTGTTTTTGAGGTCTTTGTTCGCGGGTCGACCTCTCGCGACACTGTAGGCACAGGCATTGGGCTGGCCACGGTTAACAAGATCACTGACAGGTTCAAGGGAGAGGTCGAGTTAGAAGAAACTCCAGGGGGCGGATGTACGGTGAAACTTCTGTTCCCCGCTGATTGAAACTGCAGAGAAGTAGAAGAGTTTTCGAGCTTTGTCAGAAATGAGAGCTCGCCCATTGTGAGCTTTGCTTTTAATGAAAGGAGACTGCATGACCAGAATAGCAAAACCTCCTTTTATGGCAGCAGCCGTCTATTTTGGATAGGCACTGGCCTGATGTTCATTGACTACATTTCTGACTCGGCAATGGACGCCCTTCCTGGGGTCGCTCTTTATTTTTCCTCTCAGGTCATTTTCATGGACAGAACGTTACCGATAAGAACCTTAAAGAGAAGCACCCCCATTCCCCTGATTATTTTTGGTTAAATTGATTTTTCTAACCCCTGTAGTATCCTTCACGAGTAGTCAAAAGATAACGTTTGACGGCGAAACCACTCTATAAAACTTTTAGGAGGTCAAATGGAAAATCAATTGCAGGACAGTGGGCAGTATGTTGATACGTTGATCAACCTGTTTGTGGTCTGGGGACCTAAGTTGGTTGGCGCGATTCTGGCGCTGCTCATCGGCCTCTGGCTGGCAAATATGATTGCCAGCGGTTTAAGCCGGCGAATGGAAAAGAGTGAAGTTGACCCATCTCTCAGACCATTCCTCAAGAGCCTTGTATCTACACTGCTTAAAATATTAGTTGTGGTGAGTGTCTTGGGTATGGTTGGCATTCAGATGACCTCATTCATTGCTATTCTTGGTGCCGCCGGCCTGGCTGTCGGAATGGCACTCTCGGGGACTCTGCAGAATTTCGCTGGCGGCGTCATGATTCTTATTTTCAAGCCGTTCAAGGTCGGCGACGTCATTGAGGCTCAAGGTTATACCGGCGCAGTTAATGCCATCCAGATATTCAACACAATTCTCAAAACTCCTGACAACAAGACCGTTATTATTCCTAACGGAGGGCTTTCGACATCCTCTATGGTGAATTATTCCACGGAGCCGACCAGAAGGGTGGACTGGACCTTCGGCATTGCATACGGCGATGACATCGACAAAGCAAAGCAGGTCTTAAACGAGCTGCTCACTTCCAACGACAAGGTTTTACAGGACCCGGCACCCTTTATTGAATTGGGAGAACTGGCCGACAGTTCAGTGAATTTTACTGTCAGAGCATGGGTTAACGCGGCCGATTACTGGGCTGTACATTTTTATATGTTGGAGAAAGTCTATCGGAGATTCGGTGAAGCAGGTTTGAACATTCCTTTTCCACAAATGGATGTTCACCTGGACAAATAGAATCGGATCACGAGGAAGAATATATTCAGGGCCGGGTTATAACCCGGCCCTTTTATTATGCTCTGAAGCTATCTCTAGCTAGGCAGTTGTGTCATCAACCTTGGCATCAGGTGCATTGGTTTTGACAGAAGCAATGCCGTTCTCCATAGCAGAGTTGCCGGAGTAATATTCGCTCCGACCAATCTCTTGTCCGTTGGTTGCCTTCAGGATGAAGTATGGTTCTCCTTTGGCATTCGCCTTGGCTTCAAAAGCCCCCTCGCGATTGGCATTTTTGCGCACCGATTCAATGCCGTTTTCAGCACTCGACTTCTGTTTGTAGCGCTCACTGGTTAGAATAACCTGGCCATTTGCCGCCTTCAGGTTGAACATGAACTGACCGTCTTTTGCTTTGTTTAACTCAAATTTCGCTGCCATCAGACTGTCTCCTTTCCTGTTCTGCCTTCGTTAACCCCTCTGGTCACAAATGTGATTTTCAAATAGCACCAATTGACCTCTCGCCTGCTTTTATCGTCGACTACCAAACAAAGAACCCAGCACACCTCTAATGAGCTGGCGCCCAAGCTGCGTGCCGATGGACCTTGCAGCACTTTTAGCCGCAGCGCCAAATATATCTCCGGCAGAATTGCTCTTTTTTGATCGGCGGCTACTCGACTTCGGCACCTCAACTTCCTTTTTCTCTGCCCTGGCCATTAATTGCTCATATGCCGATTCACGGTCAATTTCTTTGTCATAGCAATCACCAACAATTGACCCCGCCCGGACCTTATCCCGCTCCTTAAAGTCCAGTGGCCGCAAGCGGCTGGACGGAGGACAAATCAATGCTCGCTCCACGGGCGAGGGAATCCCTTTACGGTCGAGAAACGAAACCAAGGCTTCTCCAACACCAACCTCGGTGATCACCTGTTCAACGTCCAAGGGTGGATTTGGTCTGAAGGTCTGGGCAGCCGCCCGCACCGCTTTCTGATCACGAGGTGTGAATGCGCGGAGAGCATGCTGTATCCTGTTGCCGAGCTGACCAAGGATTGCATCGGGCACATCGAGCGGATTCTGGGAGACAAAATAGATACCAACACCTTTAGAACGAATCAGTCTTACCACCTGCTCAATTTTATCAAGCAGAGCTTCTGGTGGATCATCGAAAAGCAGGTGGGCTTCGTCAAAGAAGAAGACAATGCGAGGCTTGTCCGGGTCGCCAACCTCAGGTAACTGTTCAAAGAGTTCCGAAATGAGCCAAAGCAGGAAAGTGGCATATACTTTGGGTGTCTGGATCAGCTTGTCTGCAGCAAGAATATTGATGACACCAAAGCCCTCCGGATCGGTTTGCATGAAATCATCCAGATTCAGAGCCGGCTCGCCAAAAAAGACCTCTGCACCTTGATGTTCCAGGGTCAGCAACGATCGTTGAATGGCACCGATACTCGCTGAGGAGATGTTTCCATATGTCGTACGGAACTCCTTTGCGTTATCGCCCACAAAGCGAATCATGGCCTGAAGATCCTTTAGATCGAGCAAGAGCATGCCCTGATCATCGGCAACCTTAAAAACCAGGGTGAGAATCCCGGTCTGGGTGGCATTGAGATCAAGCAGGCGCGCGAGCAACAATGGACCCATCTCAGAAACAGTCGTTCGGATCGGATGACCCTGCTCTCCAAAAAGATCCCAGAAAACAACCGGGAAGCCGTGAGGTTTAAAGTCAGAGAGCTCTAGTGTCTCCACCCGCTCCATAACCTTAGGGTGGTCACCACCGGCGTTCGCCAACCCGGACAAATCACCTTTCACATCAGCCATAAAAACGGGGACGCCAATGCGACTGAAATGCTCTGCGAGAACTCTCAAGGTTACTGTCTTGCCGGTTCCAGTAGCTCCAGCAATGAGGCCATGCCGGTTGGCCATTCGAGGAAGGATACCGAGAAATTCATTCGTTTTGGCAATGGGTAGAGGGGGCAATTGGGTCATGGTTACCTCTTCTTGGGGTAGCGGAGAATTAAACCTTACCAGCTAAGTTGTTATTGAAAAGTCTAAAGGTCATTTTTTAGGAGTGGTATACTACTTTCACACTTTAAAGCAGAAGCGTTAGTTCTAGAGAGCTAGAGGTCTTATGAATTACAAATTATTTCTGGGTATTTCCTTTGTCCTGATTATTATTTTCGGATGTGAATCTAAAGCCCTGGAGCCTCAGGGTGTATACCAATCTACAAGCTACAACACTGGCAAAAAAGTCATATTCGATTTCAGAGGCAATGGCGATGTTTACGTCCAGGTTTCGCATGTGAATGTTTCAAATAAGCTGGTTGATGACTCATTTTTCCCATTTTTTGCAGATGGGAAAACTAAGTACCGCTGGGAGATGGTCGAGAATGGTCGCTTAGTCATCATTCACAATGAAAGTGGCTTCGAAATTGTCCGATTAGAATTCACAGGTAAATACTTATCATGGGACAAAACAAAGTTTACCAAGAGATAGTAGACCGAGATTCACCTGCTGCAAGTCCTCGAGTAAACGGCTAACCCTCTTAGAACAGGTCATCACATATCCTCTCGCAACTCGTTCTTACCTCACCTAAGGACATTCAGGTCACATGACACCTCACGCCTCAGCCACCCCGGTTGAGGTTTTTTCTGGCACTTCCCATTATAAGTGTTACTATTTTAGTAATATTTACCCGCAATATTATGAGGTCCCATGAAATATATAAAAGCCCTGCTGTTCTGCCCTGCAATACTTTTCGGTTGCTCGTTTAATCAACTGCAAAATGATTACGCGAATAATCAACACTTCGAAAAAGTGACACACGCCGATTCTGCAGCACCATATATTGGAGACTGGGCAGTGCCAAAAACCAAGTGGCTTAAAGTTTTGAAAATCAGAGACAACGGCATAATCAGAGTTGTTTTAGCTCCAGAGTTTGGGGCCATTGAGGGAAAAGTATATCTGGATAAAGAAAGGCCATTTCTAATATTAAAGGACGGGACAAAAGCCAAGATTGTCAGCGTCAACAAAGACCACCTACAAATAGAAGCCTATGGAAGGCTGGAAAAGTTCGCTCCTATGCTGGAGACAAAAAGATTTAATTGACCGCAATATAATTCATTTTTCTTCTTGACATACATGACCAAAAAGGTAAGATATCAGCCAACAGAACATCAGTTCTTCATTTTTACCTCCTAAAAACCGATAGAACCCGTTGCCCCACTCTCCCCCTCCTGGAAAGTGGGGCTTTTTTTGGGCACATGCTAGATCTGACCGATAGGGTCATACCATCAGAGAGTAAGTTATATGCAACATCCGCTGAGGTCTTTCAGAAACAACTCTGGATGTTCCGCAGCCTGGACGCACAGTGACCGAAGCGAACGCTTCTGCTTCGGGAGCAGGGGGTTGCAAGTTCAAATCTTGTCATGCCGAGCAGTGTTTACAAGGAGCGCCCTTCTAAGGGGCGTTCTTGTCTGCTTCTCTGGGGGGTTCTTGTTGGTTTTTTGAGGTGTGTCAAAAATCAAAAAAGCCGCAACCTTTCCAGGCAACGGCTATAAAACACTCTAGATTTAGATGGAAGATTGACTCAGGCAGCCACCCTACGCTCAGCACCATCAAAAGCATGTCTCTTCTTGGGGTCTCTCAACTGGTCTACTCCGACCACAGCCCAACCATCAGAACGTTTGAATCGAGAGACTTCATCTCGAGCAAGAAACATATCCAAAGCCCTTGGTGCCATTCGACACATGACGCCATCATTCATTTCAACCTTAATCAGCCGAGTCAAAACGCCCCCCTCTATTGGTTGCTTTACCCAAGACTAGTGGAATTATACATACCCCATAGAATTAATCAAGGCAAATTAATCCCAGCAAACAAGGCTTGACTGCGTCACTAATATTACTGATTTAGGCTCCATAAGAATGTAGCTTTCGTGTACTCCGGGGCGGGTTTTCTTTCAGAGGCGTTCTTATGGGCCTCCCTGGGAGACTAAAGACCTCGGGAACTTGCGCGCCAGGCCATTAAATGATGACTTACGCAGGTACGCTACTGTGCAGTAACTCAAGCTTGTTCCCTCGCAAACCAAAAGCTATTCTCCACCGCCAGTTTTCCGCAGATACTCACCAAACTTCTGATCAACATCCTGAACGTGGTTTACCAACAAATTGACCAGAAGTTTATTCATCTGAACCAACTCGATCAAAGTTACGCCCTGTCTGGAGATTGTAGAGCCCAGTTCCGAAACTTGTCTCTGGAATTTTTGATGCTCGCGCTTCTGTTTTTCAAGCCCAGGATAGCCCGAGCTTGCCATAAGAGCCTCTTCATCACGGAAATGTTTCTCTACGTACTCTTTAAGACTTTGATACAACTCAACGACAGAGACCTTGCCACGCTCCTTCGCACAACCCTCCACGAATTCATCAAAAAGGCTAAATAGTTCTATGTGCTGATTGTCAATTACGTCATGACCAATCTTGAGAGCAGGGGTCCATTTTATTTCCATAAGTGTTCTCCTCGGGAGCTACAATTACACCATATTTTCAGGGTAAATAGCGAAGCTACAGATATCTATCAAAACATTCGACATCAACCTGGCAACTGGACTCAACATAATTATGCCATATCGGCACAAACTACACACCACTGCTCTTGAGGATCGAGGGTGGAATCGGGGGGCATAATACATATTAATGACCAGAATACGTATTATGTTCCCCCCCGACCTCGTTGAATTCATCATTCCTGTTATACTTTTTGTGGTTATCTACTTCACTCAACTAACTTATCGAGGTTAGCAGACAACCATTTTATCCTTACAAATCAAGAGGCTTTAAG
>NODE-248-length-19673-cov-6.32011_pt1 | contig 19673 bp, 16 predicted proteins | sample MGYA00139097_ERZ477577 | MGnify/ENA metagenome assembly ERZ477577
CCTGGTTTATGATAAATACGGTACTATTATCGATCAGATTTTTATTGACAAATGATCGTCCTTGCCGTTATGCATAAAATGGTCGAATCACAATTACCAAACAGTGTTTGCTGCTGCACATGCAAAGCACGATAATATATCAATCTCCCAAACCTCATTGTCATTATGAAAATCACCGAAAAGATACGATCATGGATGGCTGATTCATCTAACAATTTCATCGAGCCAGGTTCCACTGTGCCCGCCTTTGCAGAACCTCTCGTCGGAATCTCTTCAGGCAGGGATGGTCTGTTCACTTTTTTAAAAACTGATATTGGCCCTGATCATTACTGGACACCGCAGGAAGCGTTTTCTTTAGCCTATCCAGAAGAGAAGGTCAACGCTGATGAGTTGAGCGTTATTGCCTGGATCCTGCCGCAGACAAAAGAGACACGGCAGGCACATAGAAAAGCTGACACAATGCCAAGCATAGAATGGAGTAAATCTCGACACTATGGTGAAAAAGTCAACGAAAACCTCCGAACATATGTTGTAGAACTTTTTTCAGACAAAGGGCTTCAAGCGTGCGCGCCTGTCCTGCTGCCTCAATGGTCACGGTTTACTTCCCATCGGTATGGATTCGCCTCAAGCTGGTCTGAGCGCCATACAGCATATGTTTGCGGACTCGGTACCTTTGGCTTATCGGATGGACTTATTACTCCAGTCGGCAAGGCTGTTCGGGTTGGGTCGGTAATCGTGCGTAAAAGATTATCTATCACTCCCAGAACATACAAGAGCCATAACGAATGGTGTCTGCGTCATTCCGGCATCAAATGCATCGCCTGCATAAAACGCTGCCCGGCAGGAGCTATTTCCGAGACTGGTCATGACAAAGTGAAATGCAAGCGCTACACCCGTACCGTAACCGCCATACACGTGGAAAATGAGCAGTTAGGGTTCAAGGTAAACAGCTGTGGCCTCTGTCAAACCAAAATACCGTGTGAATACAGGAGGCCCATTGCAGGAAAGAAGATATCGTGAACCATCATTGCTGATATGATCATGTTTCATGTTACGCTGATGCGTGGACTATCTGTAACACTCCTCTATCTTGTCGCCCGTCTACTAAAGATTTTTAGATGAGATTTTAATGCGTTAATAGTATTAAGGATAGCTGTACATGTTTTGCACAACAGTATTTCATTTTTCCCTGGAAACCTGTGAGAAATATGAACCATCAAACCATACCATATCGCCTGGCACAGACAGCCAGAGAGTATCAACATAACACTGCGTTAACCTTTTTGCGCCATGGCAAGGTCCAGACTGAACTGACCTTCAGCCAGCTGTACAATGATATAAACGAGCTCGCTTCAGAGCTGATAGAGCGCGGAGTGAAACAAGGTGACAGGGTCGTTATATTCATACCAAAATCGATCTTTGCGGTCATCGTCCATTTCGCTGTCCAGACAATTGGTGCTATTTCAGTCCCACTCAATCCTGGATTTACAAGAAATGAGATGAAATACCTTCTGGATGATTCAACCCCGGAATTGATTTTCGCTGAACCAGAAAAGAAATCTTTCATTAATGACATTTATCCCAGTGGAACAGTCTATGAAATATCAACTACCGAAAAATATCAGGGGTTCGAGCAAAGAGCCACCGAGCCATCTGGATTTCCATCCATTACAATTAACCCTGATGACCCTGCAATAATAATTTACACTTCAGGTACAACCGGCAACCCGAAAGGCGCTGTTTTAAGCCACCGGAACATCCTCAATGATGCTGGTAACATAAAATTCGTCTGGGGGATCACCTCCGAAGATATCGTGTGTCACTCCTTACCACTGTTCCATGTACATGGATTGTGTTTCGCAATGCAGACGCCGCTCCTTGCAGGAGCCCGAATAAATATGCTTGATTCGTTCAACCCTAAGCATGTGGTTGATGAACTATCTCGAAAAACAGGGGGTCCTATCTGTTCAGTTTTTATGGCTGTTCCAGTCATGTACACTAAACTTCTTGATTTTGTAGAAGGACGTCGACTGGACTTCAGCCATTTGCGCCTCATAACCTCAGGCTCTGCACCATTACTAATAAAGGAGTTTAATCGTATAAGAGAGGTTTTTGGTCAGGAGGTTGTAGAGCGGGAAGGCATGTCAGAAACGGGAATGAATTTTTCGAATCCATTAAACGGCAATCGAATTCCCGGCTCAATTGGGCTGCCGCTTCCCGGACTCGAGGTTAGGATTGTCGACCCTGAATCCAGTCAGGACGTCCCCTCAGGAGAAGTTGGTGAGCTCTGGCTGAAAAGTGAATCGATCACCAGGGAATATTGGCAAAAACCCCAGGAAACCGCAGAAACCTATAAAGATGGCTGGTTCAGGACAGGAGACCTGTCACGGGTCGACCGGGAAGGTTATTACTATCTGACCGACCGGATTAAGCACATTATAATCAGTGGTGGTGAAAATGTATCGGCCAAGGAGGTCGAAACAGTCATCGACAAGCTCGACGGTGTTGACGAATCTGTCGTTGTGGGTAAACCTGATGAAAAATGGGGAGAAGTCGTTGTCGCTGCTGTCAAACCAAGCTCAGATGTGCAACTGAAAGAAGAAGACGTGAAAACTTTCTGTAAACAGCACCTTCATACCTGGAAATGTCCTAAAAAAGTACTATTTGTAACTGAAATACCGCGCAATACCATGGGCAAGGTGCTCAAGGAAGAGGTAAAGAAATGGTTCTGACCTGAACTGACAGCATATCAGGATAAATCGCACCAGAATAATCTGGAAGTCCAGGTAGTCGCCCAGGACAACAAAAAATTAATACATCCTGTGCGAACATTACGTGTAGTAGAGACTCAACCACAATGGCATCAGGTCTTAAAATATATATTCAAATTTGAACGTAGATGGAGAAAGAGATGCGTAAAGTTGGATTTGTCGGTTGGAGAGGGATGGTTGGCTCGGTATTGATGGAGCGGATGCATCAGGAAAATGATTTTCAGGGGATTGAATCGTTTTTTTTCACGACCTCTCAGGTTGGTCAAAACGGACCAGACGTCGGCAACGGATCAAAACCGCTTGCCGATGCTACAAACATTGAGCGCCTCGCAGAAATGGATATCATCGTTTCCTGTCAGGGGGGCAGCTATACGACCGCTATCTTTGAGACATTGAGGAAGCGGTGGGATGGCTATTGGATTGACGCCGCATCAACACTGAGAATGAAAGATGACGCCGTTATCGTTCTTGATCCGGTAAACAGAAAGGTTATTGACAAGGCTCTGTCTGCGGGGATTAAGAACTATGTTGGTGGAAACTGTACCGTTTCACTGATGCTGATGGCTCTTGGTGGATTGTTTGAAAAGGAGTTGGTTGAATGGGTGAGCTCCATGACCTACCAGGCAGCAAGTGGAGCAGGAGCTAAAAACATGCGCGAGCTGATCACCCAGATGGGTGAAATCGAGGCGAATGTTCAAGACCTGCTTAACGATCCATCTTCGGCTATTCTCGATATCGACAAGAAAGTGACGGAAAAACTTGCTGACGGCTCACTGACCATGGATAACTGGGCGGTACCCCTGGCTGGAAGCCTGATTCCGTGGATTGATGTACCGGTTGATGGGGGGCAGTCCAAAGAAGAGTGGAAAGGTGTCTCAGAAACAAACAAGATTCTCGGCAATCAACAGGATCAAATCATTCCCATTGATGGACTCTGCGTGAGGGTTGGGGCCATGCGCTGTCACTCACAAGCCTTCACCATCAAACTCAAAGAAGATATCAGTGTCGATGAAATCGAATCAATTATTGCAGCCCATAACGAGTGGGTAAAAGTCATACCAAACGACAGGCAGCTATCCTCTGAAGAACTCACACCGGTAAAGGTTTCAGGCACACTGAGTGTTCCCGTTGGTCGAATCCACAAATTGAATATCGGACCGGAATATCTAACCGCCTTTACCGTTGGCGATCAGCTTCTCTGGGGTGCCGCAGAGCCGTTACGCAGAATGTTAAAGATCACCATCGCTTGCCTGGGGTAAACAAGAACATTGTCGGTCTGAATTATTTGTGGATTACTGGACATCATCAAAACAGTGATTCATTCGAAAGAAAAAAATATTAGTAAGGGTGCACAAAAGATGAAAATGCTTCAATTCACCAACGGCGACTCCATGCCGATATTGGGCCTTGGAACCTGGCAAGCAAATTCCGGAGATGTCTATAACGCTGTTAAAGAGGCGGTGAAGGCAGGCTATCGTCACATCGATTGTGCTGCTATCTATGGTAATGAAGCTGAGGTGGGGGAAGCAATTACCGATTCGATTGAAGAAGGTGTAGTGAACAGGGACGAGCTGTGGGTTACCTCGAAATTATGGAATAATGCTCATGCACCCGAAGACGTTCAGCCGGCGCTTGAGAAAACCCTTGCAGACCTCCAACTTGAAACCCTTGACCTCTATCTGATTCACTGGCCGGTTTTGATAAAACGTCAGCTTCTTTACCAAAATTCCGGACACGACATGGTATCACTCGATGAAATACCAATCTCTGAAACCTGGAGCGTGATGGAAACAATGGTTGACAAGGGGCTCTGTAAACATATCGGTGTTTCAAATTTCAGCATTGCCAAACTTGAAGCGCTCATCAAGACAGCACGGGTGCCCCTGGAGATGAACCAGATAGAGCTTCACCCCTATCTGCAGCAACTCAAAATGCTTGAATTCTGTTCATCCAGGAACATACACCTCACCGCCTTTGCGCCACTTGGTTCTGCAAATAGGCCTGACCGACTCAAAGTTAAAAACGAACCGGTGCTGATTGAAGATCCTGTGGTTAAGGCTCTTGCAGAGAAGCACGATGCAACCCCGGCACAGATTCTCATCTCCTGGTCAATACATCGCAATGTTGCTGTTATTCCAAAATCTATACATGCTGACCGGATCAAACAGAACTTTGAAGCAACTGCAATATCCCTCTCCGCCAGCGATTTTGCCGAATTAACCGTCCTTGACAAGCACCGGCGCTATGTCAGTGGAACGTTCTGGACAATGGAAGGCAGCCCCTATACGATCGAGAATCTCTGGGATGAGTAATCTATCGCCATGGTAATCTCATTGATTGCTGAACTCTATTAAGAAATACTGTTGACTTTTAACAATGTCTAAAATACGAATCCTCCCGGACCAGCTGGCCAACCAGATAGCTGCAGGTGAAGTTGTTGAACGTCCTGCATCTGTCGTTAAGGAGTTGCTGGAGAACAGCCTTGACGCAGGGGCCAGTAATATTGAAATTGAAATTGAAGGTGGTGGAACCAGACTGATCAGGATTGTTGATAACGGTGAAGGGATGGATGAAGACGATGTTTTGCTCTGTCTCGAACGTCACGGTACTTCAAAAATCAGTGCTGGAGATGACCTGACCGCTATCGAGACCCTCGGTTTCCGGGGAGAGGCAATTCCATCGATTTCATCTGTCTCCAAGATGGTCATTAGCTCCCGCCGAAGAGAAAATGATCTTGGCACTACCCTTATCTGCCATTATGGGAGTATCAAAAAAGTCCATGAATCTGGGACCCAGGTAGGTACCACCATTGAAATCAGTAACCTTTTCGGCAATACCCCGGCACGAAGGAAATTCCTGAGAACCAAAAGAACTGAACTTTCCCATATTGACGATACCGTACGAAATTATAGCCTGGCACGTCCCGACGTTGCCTTCGCTCTCCGTATTGATGGGCGGGAAGTCATTCGACTTGATTCGGACACCGATGTACAGAGTCGACTCGCAACACTGATACATTATAGTGGATCTTTTATCACCATTAACAGCAAGACACCCGCCGACGGTTCCATAAAAATCTTTGGCCTGCTTGTTTCCCCCGAATCTTCTGCACCTACTGCATCACGGTTGCGTATTTTCGTGAACGGGCGAGCAGTCAGGGATCGTATGGTCGTTCATGCCGTACATGAGGGTATGCGATCCTTCCTGCTCAAAGGAAAAAGCCCTGCTGGTCTGATAAAGATTGATGTCCCTCCGGAGAGCATTGATGTAAATGTGCATCCGGCAAAACATGAGATAAGATTTCGGGATGGCCAAATTGTCCACACAAGCGTCAGTGAAGCCGTTAAGAATGCAATGCTTGACCACCAGCAGCGTGTTCGCAGAGAAATATTTTCCGTAAAACCTGACCATGACGATGGTCCGCTGTTTATAAACGACCAGAGTCCTTCTCATGAACATGATCGATTAACACGCTCTGAAAAACTGCAGCCTGCTTCATTGCTGAACACCTACTCTGTCGGTGAGCAATCTGACAGCCCGCCACCCGTCGCACAGCGCCCGGTATTATCCGAAGACCCACCACCATATAGAGTGTTTTCGTCCCCACCAGCATCGACGGGAGAAGAATCTGGGGATGAACATGTACGGGTCGAAGATTTACTGGTCATTGGCAGTTTCAAAGATCTCTATATTTTCTGCAGAAACCGGGACAAACTTATTGTTATTGATCAGCATGCCGCCCATGAGCGATTGTTGTTTGAAGATCTCCAGAACCAGTATACTAACGGCAGAATTGCCTCCCAACAGCTGATGTTCCCGATCACCCTTGAGCTTTCGGTATTTCAATCCCAACTGGTTGAAAAAAACCAGGAACAATTGGAGAATATGGGATTTTCCATCAGGGATTTTGGAGGCAATACCTGGATACTTGGCGCTGTCCCTGCTCTGGTAAGTAGCGGTAACCCGCATGATCTCTTCCTTGACCTGCTTGAACAATTCGGAAGTGAAAAGGATGTCAGCGGTGGCAATAAATTTATCGATATACTGGCGACAATGGCATGCAAAGCTGCGGTAAAATCAGGTGATCAACTTTCCGATCAGGAGATTAAAGGCCTTCTAACAAAAATGGTAAAAACAGACCTTTTCTCTCACTGCCCGCATGGCAGACCAGTGGTAAAGATCCTGGAAAGCTCCGATATTAAAAAATGGTTTTACCGGACATGAAACGTCTGCTCCTCAGAAATACGTATGCCCCGTTAATCAGAGTTCCCCTTTTTCTCATCCTCATACTGGTCATGCTGAACGGTTGTGCAAAGCAGCAGACAGGAAGAATCATGGAGGTTACCGCCTATTGTGGCTGCTCAGTATGTTGTGAGTGGGAGCGCGGCAGCTGGACCTACCTTAAACTTGATTTCTGGAACCGTTATGTGAGTAATGGCCCCCAATCAGGACAACCCTATTCAGGATTGACCGCACGTGGTACAGAACCCAAAGAGCCCGAAGAAGGGCTCTTTTCCATGGACAGTCTCAGTCGGCCCTGGATGATACCGGTGAGAACAATCCTCTTCCCGTGGTACCTCGTTCCCCAGGACGGCACCATCGCGGCCGATACCAGATACTTTCCGTTTGGTACCAGAATGTATATCCCCGGTTATGGCTGGGGAGTGGTTGAAGATCGGGGTGGTGCCATAAAAGGAAACAATCGGCTCGACATCTTCTATAATACCCACGGAGAAGCACTGCAGTGGGGGCGAAGAAAAGTCCGGGTAATTATTGAATTACCGTAATTTATACAAGGCTACCTATCTTAATGTCAAATACCACCAAACATCCGACAGTATCGATAATAGGTGGCGGGCTCGCCGGTTGTGAAGCTGCCTGGCAGCTTGCAACAAGAGGTATTCCCGTACTGCTGTATGACATGAAACCCGCTACTTTCAGCCCGGCCCATAAATCTGCAGATCTTGCTGAACTGGTGTGTTCCAACTCTCTGCGATCAAACGACCCTTTTTCTGCCGTCGGTCTGTTAAAGGATGAAATGCGTCACCTCAACTCATTAATCATCAGGACTGCAGATGAGTCCGCCGTTCCTGCTGGAAAAGCACTTGCCGTAGATCGTGACCAGTTTTCTGCAGCGATAACAAAACAGATAACAACGCACCCCCTGATAACGTTTGTTCGACAGGAAGTTGCAAAAATACCTGAGCTCTCTGACGATATTACGATCCTCGCGTCAGGTCCGTTGAGTTCTGATTCTCTTGCCACATCACTAGCTAAACTTACCGGCAAGGAGCGTCTCTATTTCTACGATGCTATCGCTCCGATTATCTATTCAGAATCGCTTGATATGGACGTGGTATACCAAAAATCGCGCTATGATGATGGACCGGGGGATTACCTCAACTGTCCAATGGATCGACAATCATACCAGAATTTTATAACAGAACTGAGTAACGCAAAATATGCTCCGCTCCATGATTTTGAGGATGCAAAATACTTTGAAGGCTGTTTACCCATAGAGGTCATTTGCTCCAGAGGTGATGACACCCTTCGATTTGGTCCGATGAAACCGGTCGGCCTTGAAAACCCTCATACGGAGACGACACCATATGCCGTCGTACAGCTGAGAAAAGAAAACAGTCAGGGATCATTGTACAATATGGTCGGTTTCCAGACCAAGTTGACCTATGGCGAGCAACAGCGAATTTTCAGAATGATCCCCGGTCTTGAGCAGGCACGGTTTGCCCGGTTGGGCTCGATTCATCGCAACACCTTTATCTGCGCACCCGAAATCCTGCTGCCGACGCTGCAGACCAGAATGCGACCGGATCTTCTGATAGCCGGCCAACTTTCCGGCGTTGAAGGATATGTTGAGTCAACAGCCATGGGCTTAATTGCAGGTTTGAACAGTTTTCAGCTGGTTCGAAACCAGAAACCACTTCCCCCGCCTCCCGACACCGCTTTCGGCGCCCTGTTAAACCACCTGACCAAGACAAATCCGAAACATTTTCAACCATCGAATATCAACTTCGGCCTGTTTCCTGCCTGGGAGAAAAAGGTGCCGAAACGAATGAGAGGACAAGTGCGGGCGGAACGCTCACTCACGGCCCGCACCAGGTGGGTCAAGCAACTGGAAGAGAATAGTTGAGACAGGACATTCCCTCAATCTGAAGGTGACTCAACAAATCCCCAATATGGATAATCGAGCCGGTACGAGGCAACAAGTCCCGGGCTGTGTTCGCGGCTGGCCACAAGCCAGAGTTTATTATTTCGTTCAGCTTCATTAGTGTCCTGTTGGTCCCAGTCTGGAAACAGCACAAGCGCATTGTCCGCGCTGTACTCTATATCTCCTGAGCCCTTAAAAACGCCCATGTGCGGCGTTTCCTTGTAAGACCCTTTATCCCCGCGGGATAACTCTGAAATAACCAGAAAAGACACCTGCATCTCGTCCCTGATAGATTCGATCTGTCTTAACCAGGCATCAATCCCCGTTCTTCGCTCGCTGAAATCTTTAAACGGCAGTTTGTGCAAACTGTCAATAATTACAACCGTATATTCACTTTGAGTTTCATGACGAATAAAATCTATATGCCGACGCATAATTTCAGGACTCACTTTCCGATCATTTACGACCCGAAACCACTTCAACATTTTCTTGAAATCAATACACGCCTGCTCATACCGCTCTTTTTCATCCTGGACATCATTTTCCAAGAGCCGATTTGAGGAAATTCTACTCATTCGGGTTAAGGTTCTCTGGTAAATTTTCTGGCGGCCGTTCTCGAAATCATAGTAGATGACGGGTATGCCCCTGAGCGCCATTTCTGTTCCTACCTGGATCACGAAACAGGATTTACCAACCTTCGGAGCACCGCCAATGACGTTGATGCCATGAACCCCCCCAATAGCTTCGTCAAGAACATCAAATCCGGAATTGAGGTTTACATAATCTCCGGAACTCTGCTTATCGAGCTGGTCAAAGAAGCGTTCATGTTCACGTTTGGGCGTTGCAAATGGCGAAAATGCTTTTGACTTTCTCGCCATCCGGGTAATTTCCCCCTGAAATGTGCGGCCCTTTGCTTTCGCAAGTTCCCAGAGAGAATAATTTCGCTTTTGCCCGGGAGACCAATTCAGCAAACGTGCTTTATAGCCAAGCCGTGACGCAAGTGATCGTGCTCTTGCTTCCGACTCCATACTATTGATCGTAGAAATAAATATCGTCCTGATATGGGCAAACCGATCTGGATCGACCCCTTCAAAAATCTGGCTGTCAGGAACAGCTATCCCCGGCAGCCCAAGCTGTTTAAGAGCAAGCAGGTCATCTTCTCCCTCACAGACAACCAGTGCACCATTTTCGCATCGGGCAATATCCTGGACATTATAGATTTGAAACTGCTCGGTGCATGCCTTTTCCTCTCCATGCCAGAAATAGTCCTCAAGCCGGTTGGGAAAAACACAGCGGGCAGTATAGCAGTTCCCATCTTCCTGAAAGTACGGGTAGACTATGTAGCGTCCATTATAACCAATACCCATTTCATCGAGCACCGTCCTCGAGATCGTCGCTTCCCCAAATCGGCCAACAATCTCTTCAGTGAGGCTGTCCTGATATTTTTTCACCTCCTGATTTATTGTTTGTGTCGGTAAATCAGCCTCGAGCAGAAGAGGCTCTCGATCAGGGTCAAAACCTGGGGTATCGGCAGGATCACTCTTTAACAGCGTGGTGAACCAGAGCGCGAAGCCGCCCGGTACACAACGATTTAAACATCTGAAATAGCCATGAAAGAACCCTTCTCTGTTTATAAATACAACAAAACGCTTACTCCCGTCATATCCCTTCTCATGACAAAACGGGCAGTCTGCAGTAAATGTTGTATTTTCGAGCACTCCATTGTTCAGATGCTTCTGATAGAAATCGTATACAGCTTGGGGATAATCGCTCATAATATGCTCTAAAAAGTTATGGGAAAACGATATCGATTGAAAATCATTTATTATTACATGTCATTTCCAATGCGCTATCTCCTCATTATTGACTACCACGCGGTAAAGTTTAAAGTCAAGAAAACGGGCGGTTATTAGGTGTAATAAAGTTGAGTACTAAGAGGTAAAATGAAGGCAAGACGCGTCGTCGATAACCTACGGCACCGGTTTACAGGGTCTAGAATAAGAAAATAACGAATGTTATACGACTGAAATTACCTTAAATCTCTGGAGAGTGCCAGTGTCTCGACAAGAGGCAAGCCAACAACGTTCGAATATGAACCGCTGATAGCTTCAACCAGAGCGCCTCCTTTACCCTGTATGCCATAGCTCCCCGCCTTATCAACTGGCTCTCCTGTCTGCACATAAGCGTGAGCAATACCTTCTGTAAAACTTGCAAAACGGACACTGGTACAAACCCGCTCAACAATGTTTATATTCAGTTCAGAGCAGGCAAGACAATACCCGGTCATAACATTATGCTCCCTGCCGGAGAGAATCATCAGCATCTCAACAGCTTCCTCTTCGGATCCGGGTTTACCAAACACCTTATCATCAATATAGACGATGGTATCTGCTGACAGAACCCAGGCTGCCTGATTTTGCCTGCTGACATCCACTGCTTTTTCAAGTGCCATACGCTCAACAAATTTCTGCGGTGATTCCTTGTCCTCTATAATTTCATCTATTGATGCTGCCGTCACCCTAAAACGTATCCCTAAGGCTTCTAAAAACATCCTTCTTCGGGGAGACTGCGAAGCAAGTATAAATTTTTTTTCCGTGTGAAACACGTCTCATCCTTTTCTGTTGGTTAACGACCGAGCAAAATGTCAGGAGGAGTACACCTGATCAAAACTTCTTGAAAACAATATGCACTTTTAAAAATAAATTGAACTGTGATACTATACAGAAATACTATTATCCATATCAAGGAGCATTAGCATGGGTGAAACAGAAAGACTCACGACACAGACATATCAACCGGGTGAAGTAATCTTTCATGAGGGTGATCCGGGCAAACATGTCTACCTGATTGTCAGTGGCTCAGTCGAAATTTATAAAACAGTGGGCGACCAGCGTCAATTACTCAATACCATTGGCAGTGGTGAGATATTCGGGGAAATGGGACTTGTCTCCAACGAACCGAGATTCGCAACGGTTATTGCAGCCGAAGATTGCCGCCTGATTATGGTCCAGGACAAAGCATTCCACCTTGCCCTGGTAAATGAGAAAATGCCGATAATCAAACCGTTGATAAGTCAGCTGGTAGAACGATTCAGAACTGTTGAAACACAAAATCATGATTATCTTAAAAGAATACAGCATCTTGAAAATGAATTATCTTATGCCAGAGAGAAACTGTTGAATTACGAGCTGGCCAAGGAAGATTAGTACAGTAAGAATCTATTTTCTCGCTCACGGGCATATAATTACCCCAGAGAGCAACTATCTGAACACAACTTAAAAACCTGTCAGCTGACAGGAATCATACTATCGTTTCTTATCACGATCTCTCAATAATCATGTGGTTTGTTAATACGTTCATGTCAAACCCGATATACCGGGTCAGCTCATTGTGGTAATTCCATACTCAACTGGCATCTTCAAATGCGCGGTTTTCATACTATGGCTGATACTGTTCAGCCTGCTGCTGCAGCGAGATTACTTTATTAAACCACTCGATAGTCGTGAGGCAAATGCTCTGGAACGTGATGCCCGAACCGAGTTCCAGGGCATTTATTTCAAGAACAATAAAATCGGCTATGTTGAAACACAGTATTTACCGGGAGATGAGACTATCCAGATCGAGCAAAAAGCATTTATGCGCCTCAACATCTCAGGTGACGACCATCCAATAGACCTCAGGCTCTCTGCCACCCTGAACAAAGATAACACGCTGAAACTGTTTGACTTTGATTTTTCATCCCTTTTCTATCAGATGAAAGCACACGGGTTGGTTGAAGGTAGCCGGGTTTCCTTTACACTTGATACCGGTAATAGCACAATCCAAGACCACCTGGACCTCAAATCCCCCCCTCTCCTCTCAACTTCGAGACGTTATTACCTGCTTCATGAAGGCATCAAAGAAGGCGATAAAATTCGTATTCCCTGGTTCGATCCTGTTTCACTTTCTTCAAAAACTTCAACTATCGAATATCGCGGTAAGGAGCAGATACTCATTCATGATCGTGTTTATCTCCTGCACAGGTTTATCGAACATTTTTCAGGCACCAGGGTTAATTCCTGGCTCGATGATAGTGGTAATGTCATCAAGGAAGAATCCCCGGCGGGATTTGTCTTTATCCAGGAACCTGAATTTAAGGCCAAAGCACTTGACAGCGTTAGTACCGATCTTCTCTCCTCAGTAGCCGTCAAGATAACGGGATCAATGCCCGATAACCTGACAGAGCTGAGTACAATGCGGTACCTGGTTAAACTGCCGCCTGATAGTAATTTCAACATGAACAGCGGCCGCCAGACTTATTACCAGGATATTCTCACGTTGACAAAAGAAAGTATCCCGGAAAATGATAGCAGAAGCCGGTCTATCTGCTCAACAATAGAAAGTGAACTTGAATCATCACCCTATATCCAGGCTGATGCAGCCGAAATCATAGAACAAAGCAACTCCATAACTTCAGGGTTAACATCGGATAAAGAAAAGGCAGAGGCGCTAGCAACCTGGGTATACCGGGAACTGGATAAACGCCCTGTGCTTGGTATACCCGACGCCCTGACAACGTTAAAGAACCGTTTTGGCGACTGCAATGAACACGCCTCTTTGTTTACGGCATTAGCGCGGGCAGCTGAAATTCCTGCAAAGATAGCAGCTGGTGTCGTCTTTCATAAAGGGGCATTCTACTATCATGCCTGGAATGAAGTGTGTATATCGGGACAGTGGTTCAGTCTCGATACCACAACAGCACAATTTCCGGCAGACCTGAGCCATATTAAATTTGTCGAAGGAGAACTCAGGGAACAGGTGCAGATCGGGTCATTACTTGGAACGCTTGAGATAGAACCGCTGACAGGGGAATAATGAGCATCTTCAATTAACTACTATGAACGCAACGCTACTATCACTTGCACGACTGACAAAACGTTTCAATCAATTCACTGCAGTCAACGAGATAACCCTGGATGTAATGGAGGGCGAAATTTTTGGCTTCCTGGGGCCCAATGGTGCTGGAAAAACGACCACCATCAAGATGATTGCCGGCCTGCTCAAGCCAAGCTCTGGATCATTGTCGATTTGCGGACACGATATGGAGAGAGCTTCTGCCCGCTGCCGCCAGATAACCGGATATATCCCCGACCGCCCCTATCTCTATGAAAAGTTGACGGGCAGGGAGTATTTAAATTTCATTGCAAGTCTCTATTCGGCAGTGATACCTGACGATACCTGGCGGGATGATGCGAACGAGTACTTGGATTATTTTGATATCTACGAGTGGCGAAATAACCTCATAGAAAGTTATTCTCATGGGATGCGGCAAAAACTGATCATTACTTCAATCCTGATGCTTGATCAACCCTTCATCGTTGTCGATGAGCCGATGGTTGGCCTGGATCCCAAAAGTGCGCGGATCGTAAAAGAGCTTTTCAGGAAAAAAGCCAATGAGGGGAAAACCATCTTCCTTTCTACTCATTCAATGGAAATTGCTGAAGAGTTGTGTGACCGTATCAGTATCATTTCAGGTGGAAATATTATCGCCACCGGAACAATCGAGGCACTCAGAGATCAGGCTGACCATCGCAGTTCAAATCTGGAGGACCTGTTTCTACGATTAACGGGAGCTTTTGAGCTGCAGGGTGTCATTGCCGCACTGAGAAATAGTCGGAACCACCAAGAATAAGGATACATTATGGCCCCCCGACTCTTTTTCCCATATTTCAGGATTACCAAAAACAGGTTATTGAAAGATGGAAAATTCAACCTGAAACTCCTGCCGATTGCGCTGCTGGGTATAGCAATCTGCATCGCACTCTATTTTATATCCTGGAAGACATTAGGATATTTCCATGCTCAGAGCGAGCTTGGCATTATTCTCAGCATGAAAATCTTTCAGATGGTCTGGATCACGATATTTGCAATGCTGGTGTTCTCTTCGATGATCACCGGGGTATCGACCCTGTACCTCTCCAAGGATAATGAATTCATTGTCGCGTCTCCCGTGAGCATGTCTGAATTGTATGGAATGAGACTCGTGACAACCTTTCTCAACACCTCATGGATGGTAATTATCTTCTCTGTTCCTGTCTTTGCAGCATTCGGGGTAGTTTTTCAGTCCGGACCCTGGTACTGGCTGCTGCTCATCATTACCGTACCTGCAACTGCATCAACGGCAACCGGAGCAGCGCTGCTGTTTATCATCATTCTCGTCTACCTGTTTCCCGCCCGGCGTACCAAAGACATTATTTTCTACCTGACACTCTGTTTTGGTATATTTCTCTACCTCATTTTCAGACTGATGCGGCCGGAGGACATGGTAAATCCTGAAAAGTATGGTCAGTTCATCGAGTATCTCTCAGCAGTTTCAAATCCTGCAGGACCCTGGCTTCCTGCCGGCTGGACCGCAAATCTGCTGACAACCTACCTGCTCGACCAGCAGATAGACTGGCTGCTGCTTGGGCTTATTACCCTCACACCGCTTGTTCTCTATTATGTGGGCGAGGTCGTGATGATTAAACTGTTTATCCCAGGGTTTTCCAAATCGCAGGAATCCTTTGGCGGTAATAGACACTTTAGTTCATCGACCAATTCAGGAATGGCCTGGATCTGGATATTCAAAAAAGAGCTCATATCCTTTTTAAGAGACTCCAAGGAATGGTCACAATTTTTCATGATTGGAGCCCTTGTTGTCGTCTACCTATACAACTTCAAGGTGCTTCCTCTTGAACGTACATTCGGAACGGTATACGTCGCCAACCTGATCGCTTTTGGCAATATCGGGCTGACCGGTTTTCTCTCCGCTTCACTTGCAGCCCGCTTTGTTTATCCTGCCGTTGGCGCTGAAGGCGGGGCCTTTTACCTGATCAGAAGTTCGCCGCTGACGCTCTCACGTTATCTCTGGTATAAATACCTGTTCTACGTGATACCATTCACCTGTCTGACCCTGGTTTTGATCGGGGTATCGAATCACTTCCTGCAAATCAGCGGACCGATGTGGTGGATATCCCTTTTTAGTGCGACGGTTACCTGCTGGAGTGTCGTGGCAATGGCACTTGGTTTCGGAGCTGTTTTTGCCGATTACAATGCAGAAAACAGGGCAGCTTCAATGGGTCCCGGAGCTGTCTTTTACCTCTTCTGCTCAATTACCTACGTTATGGGTATACTTTTTCTTGGGTTTAAACCGACGTATCGGCTCATGAGAAGCTGGATCGCACATAATGGCATACCGCTGATGGATGCTGCACTGATTGCTTCCTGGGGAATCGGGGTAATAGTACTGTCAATTGCCATTGCACTTTTTATCTGCAGAAAAGGTATTGCCGCCCTGCACCCCCAATAAAAAAATCTCTTCTGATTACCGCTTCCTGAGAATTATCCCATTATAGCGTAGCCTCCATCAACGGTTACAACCTGCCCCTGAATCATATTGGATAAATTGCTGCATAGAAAGAGCGTTACATCTGCGACATCGTCCGGTGTGGTAAGTCTGCCCAGTGGTGTTCGGGCCAGTGCATTGTCCAGGATTTCATCACGATTGGGAAATTTTTTCAACGCATCAGTATCCACGGCACCTGCACTCACCGTGTTGACCCGTATACCACAGGGTCCAAGCTCAACTGCAAGGTGCCTGACTAATGACTCCAGTGCTGCCTTCGAAGCACCAACCGTCGTATAGTTCTGTATCGCCCTCACAGAACCAAGACTTGAAACAGCAATAACCCTGGCCCCTTCTTTCATCAGGGGCAAACCATTCTGAACCAGACTCAGCAGTGCCCTGGCATTTATGTCCATGGCCCAGTTCCAATGGCGTTCGGTGAGCTCCATCACCGGTTTCAATACTCCTGAAGCCGCGTTGCTGACAAGCACATCAAGAGACTGAAATTCTTCGGCGATAACAGTAAACATTTCTTTTACATCGCGTTCTTTGGCAACATTCGCTTTCACGATCAGGCATCGCTGACCTCTTTTTTCCACTTCGGTAGCAGTATTCTGGGCATCCTGACGATGTCTGACATAATTGACAACAACATCCATTCCGTGCTCTGCAAGACGAATTGCAATTGCACGGCCAATGCCGCGTGATCCGCCGGTAATGAGGGCAACACGCCCAGTCATATTAAACATAATGAGTCCTTTCAAATAAGATATGAGGTAGCTGTATCTGACGTTTATTGTTACGAGCTGATAGATGAAATATCCTTCACAATAGAAAAGCCAGACTATAATGATGAACATTTTCCACATCAAGTATCCAATATAATCTTAAGCGATTTAACCGGGCAGATAAGAATATCAATTCCTCAGTTGGACAACCTGAGAGAAATCCTTTTCAGTATGCTGGTGATAAAACGAAAAGGATTAAAGGGAACCGGGCTTAATGCTTCCGGGGCGATGAATCCTGATCCTGAAAAATCTGACGGGAGTCGTAGATCAAAGACAATATTTTCGAGATAACTTCCTTTCAGTTTCCGCTTTCTGGCTGCGCACCACACTGGGCAAAGCTCTGGTTCAAGCTCAAGGAGGCTCAGCGCTGCCGTGTCAAGAGCGACAGGATCGACACTCATCGCCAAACAGCCAAGGTGCAAAGGGTCGCCACTTACTGGACCTTCGCGGTGCATAGCAACAATACCGTCTGCAATTGATATATTGTCGGGAAGGAGTTCAACGAGATCGAGCATCAGATCCCCAAATCTGAGGTGAGAAGAACCGTTTTTCATATGAGCGACAGCTTTTCGCATTCCGCAGACAATACCAAACAGGTTTTTCACTGCAAGCGTCAGGTACATCTGGTTATGAGCCTTCATTTTCGGTAGGTTAACGAAAAAATCACAAGCAAGCGCTTCTTCGGCAATGCCAATGGTAACTCCATGCGACAGCGTTGTCTTTCTCACTGTCTTAAAAGGCAGAATAGCCATATCTAAATGTGCAATTTCATCCACAATGCCATGCCGCTTAAGAACAGAGTCTACACTGCCAAAGGCTGGTGAGTCACCGATTGTGACCCGGGCACCATTATCAAGGAACCACTCTGCTACGGCAGCAATAAATTGACCGTTGGTGCAGGCAAGAGCTGATGCTCTCCCGCTTATCAGGTTTGGTTTCAACAATACCTTTTTCCCGTTAAACGGTTTTTCCAGAGGAAAGAGGTCTGTGTTCCTGTCAACAAACTCTTTTATTGTTCTCTTGTTATAGGATTCAGCCCGTGCAAGCCTCACCTGGATGGGATCGCGTTTCATTGATTTGAACTCGTAAGGCTATAACAGAGAAAAGCCGGTCTCGAGGGGAATCGATTCCGGCTTTTCTGGGAGAAAGGAGAGAAGAGATTTAAACAATATACAATATGCATTATATATGCCAGTAACAGAGCAAATAATTTTTCATTCATACTTTTAATATCTTAGTCAATATCTGCAGAAAGGACGCCACAGGAAAATGGAGTAAATTCGTACAATTATTTTTACCCTCAATCTTCAAGTTACTTATAAAGGCTCCATAAGGTATAAAATCAACACCTTGGACTATATAAGAATTTTTACCAAATAGGTTTGAATATTAATACTGTTCTCTGACCTGCCACCTGGTAAATGGAATTACACGGGTCCTGATAACATCTTCATTTGCTTCAATTTCTGCAACAGCTTCAGGTGCTACACCTGATTCCATATCAATAATATTATAGCCGATCCTGCCGTTTGATTCGTTTTTGAAAGAATCAATATTGATGCCATATCCGCCGATAATTTTGGTAATAAAGGCTATCATACCAGGCACATCCTCGTTTATAACGATGAGCCTGTCTTTAACGTGGTCGGAAGGAATCGTTTCAATGTTGGGAAAATTCACACTGTTGGTAATATTTCCGTAGAGGAGGTAGTTGACCATCTCCTTTGCTGCCATCACAGCACAGTTCTCTTCTGATTCAGATGTTGAGGCCCCAAGATGAGGAGTCAATAAGATCTTGTCACACCCGATAAGGTTTTTTGTCGGAAAATCTGCGATATACCCGTCCAGTTTACCGCTTTCCAGGCCATCCAGCACTGCCTGCTCATCGACGATTGGTCCGCGGGCGTAGTTGACCAGGATAGCACCCCTTTTCATTCGAGAGATAAAAGTATCATTTACAAGTCCTTTGGTTTTATCCATCAACGGAATATGAAGGCTTACGATATCAGCCTCTCCAATGCAGTCGTCAAGCGATTGAGTAAACTGAACCTCTGGTAACAGCATATGTATATTGGCCAGCACCGGTTTAGGGTCAAACCCCTTGACATTCATATGACGGTGAACCCCACCGTTGGCCAGTCTCACGCCAATCTGACCAAGACCGATAACAGCCAGCGTTTTACCGGCAATTTCAACACCTCGAAATGCTGATTTTTGTTTTTCGACCTCCCCTCCCACTTTTTCAGGATCTATATCATTCAGTGAGTTACAGAAATCAATCCCCTTCCAGATATTTCGCTGCCAGACACCAATCATTGGAAAAACAAGATCTACTACCGCATTGGCATTGGCACCCGGGGTGTTAAAAACACATATCCCTCTTTGAGTCGCACGATCAACGGAAATGTTATTAACCCCGGCACCGGCTCGGGCGACTGCCAGCAGAGAATTATAATCGTCGGTATTAACCGGCGAGCTCCTGACAAGAATCCCCTGAGGATCAGGCTCTTTCCCCGAAACTGAAAACTGTTTTCCAAGAAGCGCCAGTCCTTCTCGTCCGATATTATTGATTTTTTTTATTCTAA
>NODE-249-length-19648-cov-5.33971_pt1 | contig 19648 bp, 17 predicted proteins | sample MGYA00139097_ERZ477577 | MGnify/ENA metagenome assembly ERZ477577
AAAAATAGAAGGTATCTCGGCATTGCGTGATGAGTCTGATAAAGACGGCATGCGTATGGTTGTAGTACTTAAACGTGGTGAAGTTCCAGAAGTTATACTGAACAATCTCTATAAACAAACACAAATGCAAACAGTGTTTGGTATTAATATGGTTGCTATTGTTGATGGACAACCACGTCTACTTGGCTTAAGAGATATTCTTGATGCATTCCTTCGCCATCGTCGTGAGGTTGTAACTCGTCGTTCATTATTTGAGCTTCGTAAAGCACGCGATAGAGCACACATTTTAGAAGGTTTAGCAACGGCACTAGCTAATATAGATGAAGTTATTGAGTTAATTAAGTCTTCAAATAATCCAACAGAAGCCAAGGAAGCATTACTTGCTCGAGGTTGGGCATCTGAAATGATTCTTGAAATGTTGGGTGCTGCAGGTGCTGAAGCATCACGTCCAGAAGGCTTAGATGCTGAGCTTGGCCTCATTGATGGTGCGTATAACTTATCGCCAGTTCAGGCTCAAGCAATCTTGGATATGCGTTTACATCGCTTGACTGGATTAGAGCAAGATAAGATTCTCGATGAATATCGTGTTGTACTCGATGAAATCGCAGCATTATTAGCTATTTTAAGTGATCCAGATAACTTGATGGCTGTTATCCGCGAAGAATTAGTTAAAATTAAAGAAGAGTATGGTGATGAACGTCGTACTGAAATCTTAGATGCACATGTTGATTTAACGCTTGAAGATTTAATTACCGAAGAAGAGATGGTGGTAACACTTTCTCATGCTGGCTATGCAAAAACGCAGCAATTAGACACCTACCAAGCACAACGTCGAGGGGGTAAAGGTAAATCTGCTACATCAATGAAAGATGAAGACTTCATTGAGCATCTATTTATTGCCAATACTCATGATACTTTATTGTGCTTCTCAAGTATGGGTAAGGTTTACTGGAAGAAAGTGTACGAATTACCGCAGGGTGGTAGAGCTGCTCGTGGTAAACCAATTGTGAACTTATTACCTCTTGAAGATGGCGAACAAATCAATGCAATCTTACCTGTACGTGAGTTTGATGCCGACAATTATATCTTTATGGTAACTGCATCAGGTACAGTTAAGAAAACACCTTTAGAAGCGTATTCTCGTCCACGTGCTAACGGTATTATTGCCGTTGATCTAAAAGATGATGATCAATTGGTAGGCGTTGCATTAACTGATGGTCAATCAGATATCATGCTTTTCAACTCGGGCGGTAAAGTTATTCGTTTCGCTGAAACAGATGTACGTTCTATGGGACGTGTTTCTCGTGGTGTTCGAGGTATGCGTATGCCAGAGGGTGAGAAAATTATCTCTCTCATTATTGCTAACCCAGAAGATGGTGCAATTTTAACAGCCACTGAATTTGGCTTCGGTAAGCGTACGGAACTAGAACAATATCGTGTTCAGGGCCGTGGTGGTAGCGGTATTATCTCTATCCAGACATCAGAGCGTAATGGTAATGTGGTGGGTGCAGTACAAGTCCGTGATGAGAACCAAATTATGTTGATTACTGATGGCGGAACATTAGTTCGAACCCCCGTTAAAGATGTGTCTATGGTCGGTCGTAACACCCAAGGTGTGAAACTAATTAACTTAACTAAGAATGAAAAACTAGTTGGTTTAGAGCGTGTTATTGAAGACGATGATGATAGTGAAGAATCTGAGTCTGAAATTGGTAATACAGATATTTCTACGGAAGAGTAATAATTTGAAACCGTATAACTTTAGTGCAGGCCCAGCGATGTTGCCTGCAGCTGTACTAGAAAAAGCACAACAGGAAATGTTGGACTGGCGAGATAGTGGAATGTCAGTCATGGAAATGAGTCATCGAGGTCCTGAATATACTTCGATAGCAAAACAGGCCGAAGCAGATTTACGTGAGCTTATGGCTATTCCTGATGATTATGCTGTTTTATTTTTGCAGGGTGGGGCGTCAAGTCAGTTTTCAATGATTCCTATGAATCTGCTGCGTGGTAAAACGAAAGCGGATTATTTCAATACTGGCGCATGGTCAAAAAAAGCGATTAGTGAAGCAAAGAAGTTCTGCGATGTAAATATTGTGACTGATTCTAGTGACAATAACTGTACAACGATTGCTGATAAATCAACGTGGCAGTTTTCTGAAAATGCAGCCTATGTGCACTACACAGTGAATGAAACTATCCATGGGCTTGAGTTTGATGATATCCCTGATACAGGTGACATTCCTTTAGTAGCGGATCTATCTTCAACCATTTTATCTAGACCTATTGATGTTAGTCGTTTTGGTTTGATTTATGCTGGTGCGCAGAAAAATATAGGGCCAGCAGGCTTGTGTATTGTTATTGTTAAACGTGATTTATTAGGCCATACCCTAGATAAAACGCCCACTATGTTTGATTATCAAGTTCATGCGGATAATGGTTCAATGTACAACACACCAGCAACCTATAGTTGGTACTTATCTGGCTTAGTGTTTGATTGGGTTAAGCAGCAAGGTGGCTTGGCAGCAATGGCTGAAACCAATGATCGCAAACAACGTAAACTTTACGATGCTATTGATAATAGTCAGTTGTATCAAAACCCTGTTGACGCTAAATATCGATCATGGATGAATGTACCGTTCACACTTACTGATAGCTCGCTTGAAACGCAATTTCTAACGGAGTCTAAAGCTGCAGGTTTGCTGACCTTAAAAGGTCATAAAACAGTCGGCGGTATGCGTGCTAGTATTTACAATGCGATGCCTGAATCAGGCGTTGATGCATTAATAGCATTTATGTCTGAATTTGAGAAACAACACAGTAAATAACTATGAGTGAATTAGAAGCATTACAAGCAATTCGGAATCAGATTGATGAAACAGATGCTCAGATTCAGCAATTATTGAATAAGCGTACTGCTATGGCCGAAGAAGTGGCACGCGTTAAAATTGCAAATGGTGAGCAAGTCGGTGATTTTTATCGACCTGAGCGTGAAGCTATGGTGCTAAGGCAAGTAATGGAACGTAATACAGGACCATTGTCTGATGTTGAAATGGGTCGCTTATTTCGTGAAATCATGTCTGCTTGTCTTGCTGCTGAAAAACCCCTACAAGTTGCATACTTAGGGCCAGAAGGCTCATTTACTCAAGCGGCTGCCTTAAAACAGTTTGGCGGTTCTGTTCAGCTACAAGCTTGCGGTACTATCGCTGATGTATTTCATGCGGTTGAAACAGACCAAGCAAATTATGGAGTAGTACCGGTTGAGAACTCTACAGAAGGTATGGTATCGCATACGCTTGACCGGTTTATAAATACAGCTTTAAAGATAAACGGTGAAGTATCTCTTCGAGTTCATCATAATTTATTGAGTAACGCTGAAAGCTTAAGTGGCGTTAAAGCGGTTTATGCACACCCTCAGGCATTAGCACAATGTCGCCATTGGTTAAGTGAACATTTACCTGATTGCGAGCAACTGATTCCTGTAAGTAGTAATTCTGAAGCTGCTAAAAAAGTAAGTGCAGAGCCTAATAGTGCTGCTATTGCTTCCGATAGAGCTGCTGAAATCTATGGTTTAGCTATTCTGGCTAAAAATATTGAAGATGAATCTGATAATACAACACGCTTTTTAGTAATCGGCTCTCAAGATGTTGGCCCTTCAGGCCATGATAAAACAGCATTACTGGTATCAACTAAAAATAAACCTGGTGCCTTACAGGTATTACTTAAACCACTTTCTGATAGTGGCATTAGTATGAGTCGTATCGAGTCACGTCCTTCACGCACAGGTATGTGGGAATATGTGTTCTTTATTGATATTGAAGGGCACTGTAAAGATAAATCAGTGGCTGAAGCATTAGCACTGTTAGAACAAGAATCCTCAATGTGTAGAGTGTTGGGTTCGTATCCAAAGGCTGTTTTATAATGAAATTGATTTTAGCTAATCCTCGTGGTTTTTGTGCGGGTGTCGATCGTGCTATTGAAATTGTCGAACGAGCACTTGAACTCTTCGGCGCTCCTATCTATGTACGCCATGAAGTGGTTCATAATAAATATGTTGTAGATGGTCTACGAGATAAAGGTGCTATTTTTATCGAACAGTTATCTGAGGCCCCTGATGATAGCACTTTGATTTTTAGTGCTCATGGTGTGTCGAAAAAAGTTCAAGCAGAAGGTAAGCTGCGCGGTTTAAAAGTATTTGATGCAACCTGCCCTTTGGTCACTAAGGTGCATATGGAGGTAGCTCAATATGAAAAGAAAGGTATGGAATGTATCTTAATTGGACATGAAGGGCATCCTGAAGTTGAAGGGACAATGGGACAATATACATCGAAAAAAGGGGGGATGTACTTAGTTGAGACCCCTGAAGATGTGGCTAAACTAAAAGTTAAAAACCCAGACGAACTTGCTTTTGTAACTCAAACTACTTTATCTGTGGATGATGCATCCATAGTAATTGATGCTTTAAAAGCGCACTTCCCAAATATTAAGGGGCCGCGTAAAGACGATATCTGTTACGCAACTCAGAATCGCCAAGATGCTGTAAAAAACTTAGCAGAACAATCTGACCTAGTTTTAGTTGTAGGCTCTAAAAATAGCTCTAATTCTAATCGTTTACGAGAACTATCTAATAAATTAGATACGCCTGCTTACCTTATTGATAGTGCAAAAGATATTGATAGTACTTGGTTAGAAAACACGCAGGTTATAGGTCTTACAGCTGGTGCTTCTGCACCAGAAATTTTGGTTCAACAAGTAGTTGAACGGCTAAAAGAATTAGGCGTTTCAGAAGCAGATGAGGATGACGGTCGCAGAGAGACGGTAGAATTTTCATTGCCAAAAGAGCTAAAAGTTGATATTTCACAGTTAGTAAAGTAATTAGAAATACTGCTAATCATTCCTGATTTTTGAGGATAGATACTGTATCGATCTTCCATTGGGGCAGTTAGATCTCCTAAACCAGACATGTTTAGCGCTATACCTTGAAGTGCTACATTGAATTTAATCGCACCAAGTTAGGTGCTTTATCTATTTACAGAGAGTCAAAATGAACGAACAAACACAAATAGAGCTAGAAGCAGCTGCATTTCGTCGTTTAACGGCACATTTACAAGAGCGTACTGATGTGCAAAATATCGATTTAATGGACTTAGCAGGGTTTTGTAGAAACTGTTTGTCTAAGTGGTATATGGCAGCAGCGGAGGAAAAGGGCATAGATATTGATTACGACCAAGCTCGTGAACATGTTTATGGTATGCCTTATAACGAGTGGAAAGATAAATATCAGAAAGGCCCTAAACGTTAGTCGTTATTGCAACTAATATCACGAAGTTTTTTAGCTAAATCTTTTGTATTTGTAGTACTTTTTTCTTTAGGCTTTAAAATAGTAATTGTGGAAATCGTACTACGGATTTGTTGCAAGTAATTTCTGCAGCAGCTACAAACGATAAGATGCAAAAAAAGGCCGAAACGTTTACGTAGCGATATATTGCCGTCTATATAGTCGTTTGCTTCTTTGGCGACATCTTTACATTGATACATCTTAATTACCTTGATACTGTTCTATACACTCATGGAGTGTTGCACGAGCTCTGTGCAGTAGCACACGTGCATTAGACGAAGATATGTCTAGAATGTTACAAACTTCATCCATTTTTATTCCTTCCATGTCATACATCGTTAGAGCTGCTCTTTGTAGAGGAGGAAGTTGTTGGAATGTTTCTTCAATCACCGACTGTAATTCTTCATTAGCTAATAATGCTTCGGGAGAAGCTTCATCCCAAGGTAAAACATCATCATAACGGTGACCTGAATGGTCGAATTTATCATTATCAACAGCTTGCCAACCATCATCTAATGACAATGATCTGCTTTCTCTGCGGATACGACTCTTGGCGCCATTACTCACTATATGTAATAGCCAAGTCTTAAGGCTAGAGCGGCCTTCAAATTTGGGTAATGCTTTAATAGCTGCAATCCATGCCTCTTGTACAACTTCATCTGCAAATGCTTCTCCGACGATGGAGCGAGATACCGATAGCATAAGATTATGATAGTCAGAAACAACCTGTTCAAAGGCAGCTTGATCCCCAGAAATCAATTTCTTGATTAAGGTTTTTTCGCTTTTTTGAGAAGAGTTTAAAAATAATTTCATTAATTTTGTAACAAAGTCGTTTAGTGGCAGTCTACGGTTACAAGCTAGGTTGATATGACCAGTTGAGCATGAATTCTAACTTTTTTTACAACACTACAGGAAATTATTATGTCTATTACTACAAACAAAAAAACAATTGCTTTAGCAGCGAGTGCAGCTTTAACTGCAGGTTTAGCATTAAGTCCAGCTCTTGTAAGTGCTGATGTAACAAATCCATTTGGATCGACTGAGTTATCTAGTGGCTATATGCAACTTGCTGAAGGCAAGTGTGGCGGTGAAATGAAAGGTGAGCACGAAGCTAAATGTGGCGGCGAAATGAAAGACAAAGCCGAAAAAATGAAAGAAGGTAAATGTGGTGAAGCTAAATGTGGTGCAGATAAAAAAGCGGCTCACGAAGCTAAATGTGGCGGCGAAATGAAAGACAAAGCTGACAAAATGAAAGAAGGTAAATGCGGTGAAGCTAAATGCGGTGCTGATAAAAAATAAGCCCTTAGTTTAAATAAAGGAAGGGCTCTACGGAGCCCTTTTTTTAAAGGGTAATTTATATTAATGACTTATGATGATGAGTTATTAATACAGGTATCCCGAAGGAGAAGTATCATGTCATTATGTAAAGTCACAAATACGTTTCAAAACTTATTAGATAAAACACGTGCACTAGATTTTTTAGCGCCAGTAGCGCTGAGGCTATATTTGGCGCCTGTTTTTTGGATGGCCGCAAATAATAAGTGGAATCCATTAGACAGTGGCAGTTCACTACAAGGGACTATTGATTGGTTTGGTAACCCTGATTGGGGTTTAGGATTACCTTTCCCAGAACTGATGGCATATTTAGCATGGGGATCTGAATATTTCGGCGCTATATTCTTAGTACTAGGTTTTGCCGTTAGGTGGATAAGTATTCCGTTGATGGTAACAATGGTTGTTGCTGCGACTACTGTTCACTGGGGTAATGGTTGGCTCGCTATTGCTGAGCCTAATAGTCAACTTGAAATGGCTCGTTCAATACTCCAAGAGCACGGCAATTACAAATGGCTTACATCTGAAGGTAGCTTTGTCATCCTAAATAACGGTATTGAGTTTGCCACAACCTACTTTATTATGCTGTTGGCTCTATTTTTCGTTGGTGCAGGTAAGTACTTTAGTTTTGATTACTGGATTACGAAAAAATTCTCGCATTGTTAAAGGAGCAGAATTATGTGGATTCATAAAAAGAGAGCAAGTGATATACCTGAAAGCGAGGTGACAGATCATAAAACGTACTTAAATCGTAGGCAGTTTTTGAATAGCTCAGCTGCAATTGTAACTGCTTCTATGCTGCAGTCATCAATAGTTGATGCTGCAGAAACACCGAAGCCAACATTTGACAAGCTACTCAAAAGTGATTTCTCAACAGAGGATAAGTTAACCTCATACGAATCAGTGACTACCTATAATAATTTTTATGAGTTTGGTACCGATAAAGCCTCCCCAGCTATTCTAGCTACAAAGTTCCCAGATAAGTCTAAACCTTGGCGGGTTACGATTGAAGGAGAGTGTGATAAGCCAGGAGAATATGACTACGATGATCTTATTCGTCCCTTCACATTAGAAGAGCGTATTTATCGGTTCCGCTGTGTTGAAGGCTGGTCGATGGTTATTCCATGGGTTGGTTTCCCATTAGCAGATTTAATTAAACGAGCCCAACCAAACTCACGTGCTAAATATGTCCAATTTACAACATTGTATGACCCTGAACAGATGCCAGGCCAGTCACGTAAAGTATTAGACTGGCCATATGTAGAAGGCTTACGTATTGATGAAGCTATGAACCCACTTACCTTATTATCAGTTGGTTTGTATGGTAATGAGTTACTTGGTCAAAATGGTGCGCCAATCCGTTTAGTTGTACCTTGGAAATATGGATTTAAAAGTATCAAGTCCATCGTTAATATTAGGTTTGTTGAAGAAATGCCAAACTCAGCATGGATGAAAGCAGGCCCAAGAGAGTATGGCTTCTATTCGAATGTAAACCCTGATGTTGCTCATCCTCGCTGGAGTCAAAGCCGCGAACGACGGATTGGTGAATTCTTGAAACGTAAAACAGAAATGTTTAATGGCTATCAAGAGGAAGTTGCTGGATTATATACTGGCATGGATCTTAAAAAGAACTTCTAGCATTTCTTATCATGTCTAAATTAAAATTTACCGTTTTTATTAGCAGTTTAGTACCATTTTTCTGGTTGGCTTACGCTTTGCTGACGAATCAACTGGGAGCAAATCCTGTTGAAGTGATAACGCGTGATACTGGTGAGTGGGCATTACGCTTCTTATGGTTAACATTACTGATAACACCATTAAGAGCTTGGACTGGATGGAATATACTAGGCACTCTTCGTAGAATGTTAGGCTTATATGTGTTCTTTTATGCTGTGATTCATATGTTGCTTTATCTATGGTTAGACCAGTCTTTTGATGTTGCTGAAATTATCAAAGATATTATTAAGCGTCCATTTATCACTATAGGATTTTTTAGTTTTATTGCTTTGATTCCTCTTGCTATTACCTCAAATAATAAGATGGTAAAAAAGCTAGGTGGAAAACGCTGGAAACAGCTACATAAATTGACATATTTCATTGCCGTAGCAAGTGCTGTACATTTTTACATGCTTGTTAAACAAGATAAAACTGAGCCTTTAATTTATATTAGTCTACTCATTATTTTATTTGCTGTACGACTTTATAAAAGTAATAAAAAAACGGTTAAAATGGCTTCATCATTGAGATAGAAGCGATATTTCTTATCAAACCATCCCTAGAATAAATCAAAAACTGTTACAATACATCGCTGTTTATGACGTTACATTATACGAAGGTGTTTATGACTGATTTTGTTGACAATGATCCACAAGAAACCCAAGAGTGGTTGGATGCTTTAGAATCCATGATTGAGGTGGAAGGGGATGGTAAAGCGCATTATGTGCTAGAAAAGCTAATTGATATGGCGCGCCGCTCTGGTGTTAACCTCCCATATAGCTCTAATACAGCTTACGTTAATACTATTCCTGTAGATCAACAACAACGTATTACAGGTAACCAAGATATTGAACATAAAATTCGTTCATATATTCGTTGGAATGCTATGGCAATGGTGGTTAAAGCTAACCTTAAACCAGGTGCTGTTGGTGGTCATATTGCTAGTTTTGCTTCATCAGCGACTCTTTATGACGTAGGTTTTAACCATTTCTTTAAAGGTGATAATAGCGGCAATGGTGCTGACATGGTGTTCTTCCAAGGCCATATTTCTCCAGGTATCTATGCTCGTTCATTTCTAGAAGGTCGTTTATCTGAGAAGCAATTAGATAATTTCCGTTTTGAATCTGGTGGTGAAGGTCTTTCTTCTTATCCTCACCCTTGGTTAATGCCAGATTACTGGCAGTTTCCTACTGTTTCTATGGGTTTGGGCCCAATTTTGGCAATCTACCAAGCACGTTTCATGAAGTATATGGAACATCGAGGAATGTCTACAACGGAAGGTCGTAATGTTTGGGCCTACCTTGGCGATGGTGAAATGGATGAGCCTGAATCATTAGGTGCTATTACACTCGCAGGTCGTGAAAAACTAGATAACCTTAACTTTGTTATCAACTGCAACCTTCAGCGCTTAGATGGTCCTGTACGTGGTAATGGTAAAATTATTCAAGAGCTAGAAGCTATTTTCCGTGGTGCTGGCTGGAATGTCATTAAAGTTATCTGGGGCAGTGAATGGGATCAATTACTAGCTAAAGATAAAAATGGCCTATTGCTAAAACGAATGGAAGAAGTAGTTGATGGTGAGTACCAAAACTACAAATCAAAAGATGGTGCGTTTGTTCGTGAACATTTCTTCGGTAAATATCCTGAACTCTTAGATATGGTTTCAGATATGACCGATGAAGATATTTGGAAATTAAGCCGCGGCGGTCATGACCCTCGTAAAGTGTATGCTGCCTATAAGAATGCAACAGAACATAAAGGTCAACCAACGGTAATCCTTGCTAAAACTGTTAAAGGTTATGGTATGGGTGAGGCAGGAGAGGGGCAGAACACTACTCACTCTCAGAAAAGTTTAGGTGTGGAACAGATGAAAGTGTTCCGTGACCGCTTCAATATTCAGCTATCAGATGAAGAAGTCGAAAAAATTCCTTATTTGACCTTTGCTGATGATAGTGAAGAACAAAAATACTTGCTAGCTCGACGTGAAGAGTTAGGCGGGTTCCTTCCTAAGCGAAATAATGCTGCACCAGCATTAAAAACACCAGATTTAAGCATCTTTAACGCGATGTTGAAATCAACTGGTGATAGAGAAATCTCCACCACAATGGCATTTGTTCGAATTCTTACTGCTTTGACTCGAGATAAGCAAGTAGGCCAAAACATTGTGCCAATCGTGCCGGATGAAGCGCGCACATTTGGTATGGAAGGTTTATTCCGTTCATTTGGTATTTATTCATCATCAGGTCAACTTTACGAACCAGAAGATTCTGGCAAAGTAATGTGGTATCGAGAAGATGAAAAAGGTCAGATCTTACAAGAAGGTATCAATGAAGCTGGGGCTATGGCTGAGTGGGTTTCAGCATCTACAGCTTACTCAAATTACAATGTAAATATGGTTCCCTTCTATATTTATTACTCTATGTTTGGTTTCCAGCGTATTGGTGATTTGGCTTGGCTTGCTGGTGATATCCAAGCAAAAGGTTTCTTAGTAGGTGCAACTGCTGGTAGAACTTCACTTAATGGTGAAGGATTACAGCATCAAGATGGGCACAGTTTAGTTCAAGCTGGAACTATCCCTAACTGTGTAAGTTACGATCCAACGTATGCGTATGAAATGGCCGTGATTATTCACGATGGTTTCCGTCGTATGTATGAAGAGCAAGAGAGTGTTTTCTACTACATTACAGCGATGAACGAAAACTATACACACCCTGAAATGCCAGCTGGTTCTGAAGAAGGTATTTTGAAGGGTATGTACAAACTAAAAGCAGGCGGTAAACATAAACTAAAAGCACAGCTTTTAGGTAGTGGTACTATCTTACGTGAAGTTGAAGCAGCTGCTGAATTGCTTGAAAGTGAGTGGAAAGTATCTTCAACAGTTTGGAGTGCGACAAGCATGAACGAATTAGCGCGTGACGGCCAAGCTGTTGAGCGTTATAACCGCTTGAATCCAGGAGCAGAGAAGAAACGTACTTATGTACAAGAATGTTTAGATGATGAAGAGGGTGTAGTTATTGCTTCAACTGATTATATTCGCCAATACTCTGAACAAATTCGCCCATGGGTTAAGTCTGCATATACGGTATTAGGTACGGATGGTTTTGGTCGTTCTGATACGCGCGGCAAGTTACGTAGCTTCTTTGAGGTAGATCGTTTTCATGTGGTTATTGCTACATTGAATACTCTAGCTGACCAAGGTCAGATTGGTTACGATGTTGTTACTAAAGCAATCAAAAAATATAACATCAACACTGAAGCGTTGAATCCTGTTAAAGCGTAATTATAAGGTATAAAAATGGCAGACCTAATAGAATTAGTAGTACCTGATATTGGTGATTTTGATGAAGTTGAAATCATCGAAGTCATCGTTTCTGTAGGCGATACAGTTGAACAAAACCAGGATATTATTACTTTAGAATCTGATAAAGCGGCAATGGAAATTCCTGCTTCTCAGGCTGGTGTAATTAAAGAGTTAAAAGTCTCGGTTGGCGATAAGGTTAAAGAAGGTAGTGTAATTGCTTTGATAGAAGCTGCAGGTGACACAGCAGAAGCTTCTGCTGTTGAATCTAAGGCTGAACCTGCACCAGCAGCTCCCCAAACAGCACCAAAACCTGCAGAAGCTCCAGTAAAATCAGAGCCTGAAACGGTTGAGATTGCACCTTTTGCACCTGATAATAAAGCAGGTGTGAAACAAGCTCATGCATCTCCTTCAGTGCGTCAATTTGCACGTGATCTTGGTGTTCCCTTAGTCAAGGTGAGTGGCACTGGCGAAAAAGGTCGTATTACTAAGCAAGATGTTCAAAACTTTGTTAAACAAAAAGTGAATGCACCATCCGCTGCGGAATCGACCGGCGCAGGTATTCCCTCAGTTCCTGTTCTTAATTATGAAAAATTTGGTGAAGTTGAAAACTCTGAGTTATCACGAATTAAGAAAATTTCAGGTAAACATCTGCATGCATGTTGGTTAAATATCCCTCATGTTACCCAATTTGATGAAGCAGATATCACTGAATTGGAAGCATTCAGAAAACAAAATAAAGATGCTGCTGCTAAGCAGGGTGTGAATTTAACACCACTTGTTTTCATTATGAAAGCAGTCGTTGCAAGTTTGAAAAAATTCCCTGAATTGAACGCATCATTAAGTGAAGATAAAGAAAACTTAATACTTAAAAGCTATTACAACATTGGTGTTGCTGTTGATACACCAAATGGTCTAATGGTTCCGGTTATTAGAGATGTCGATAAAAAAGGTTTCGTTGAGTTAGCTGGTGAATTAGGTGAAATTAGTAGCCGAGCACGTGATGGAGCGTTAACAGCGAAAGATCTACAAGGTGGTACATTTTCAATCTCAAGCTTGGGAGGTATTGGGGGGAGTTTCTTTACTCCTATTGTCAACGCTCCTGAAGTTGCTATTTTGGGTGTGGGTCGCCATAAAATGCAGCCAGTATGGAATGGTAGTGACTTTGAGCCTCGTTTAATGTTGCCCTTATCTGTGTCATACGATCACCGAGTGGTTGATGGTGCGTTAGGTGCTAGATTTACAACACACTTAAATACAATGTTATCTGATATTAGAAAGGTTCTACTATGAGCACGGTCGAAATAAAAGTCCCAGATATTGGTGACTTTGATGCAGTTGAGATTATTGATGTATTAGTAAGCGTAGGTGATGAAGTTTCTGCTAATCAAGATGTAATTACACTTGAATCAGATAAAGCTGCAATGGAAATTCCAACAGATACTGCTGGTAAAGTTGTTAGCATGAATGTAGCTATAGGCGATAAAGTAGCTGAAGGTACCGTTATCTTAACCTTAGAAACTGCTGCAGATGAATCAGCCGTTACTGATGAACCAGAACAAAAAGAAACTGCACCAAAAGCTACAGAAACTGAAGCTCCTACAGCTGTTCAAACAACAGCAGGGGATGCAGACCTTCATGCTGAAGTGTTGGTATTAGGCTCTGGCCCAGGTGGTTACACAGCTGCTTTCCGCGCTGCGGATTTAGGTCGCCAAGTGGTGATGATTGAGCGCCATGCAAAAATTGGTGGCGTATGTTTGAATGTTGGTTGCATTCCATCCAAGGCTTTATTACACACAGCTCAAGTAATAAACGAAGCAGCTAGTATGGAAGAGCATGGTGTGAGCTTCTCTAAGCCAGAAGTAGATATTCGTAAAATTGAAAGCTGGAAAAACAGTATTGTTGATAAGCTAACAGGTGGCTTAAAAGCTCTTGCTAAGCAACGTAAAGTAACTATTGTTCAAGGTGAAGCACAGTTTGCTGGCACTAATACGATGACAGTGGAAACAGCAGATGGTACGCAAACAATTTCGTTTGATAAATGTATTATCGCGGCAGGATCACGTGTAAGCAAAGTACCTGTCTTTCCTAATGATGATCCTCGGATGATGGACTCAACGGATGCTCTTGATTTAGAGAATGTTCCAGAAAATTTACTCGTAATCGGTGGTGGTATCATCGGACTTGAAATGGCAACTGTGTACAATGCTTTAGGTTCGAAAATTACCGTTGTTGAAATGCAAGATAGCTTAATACCAGGTGCTGATAAAGATATCGTCAAACCTTTACTTAAGAAAGTCCAAGGTGAATACGAAGCTATTTATTTAAGCACTCGAGTAGCTAGTATTGATGCTGAAGAGCAAGGTCTTAAAGTAGCATTTGAAGGTAAAGATGCTCCTGATATAGCTATGTTTGATAAGATTTTAGTTGCTGTTGGCCGTGCTCCAAATGGTAAATTGATTAATGCTGAAAGTGCTGGTGTAATTGTAGATGACTATGGTTTCATTAATGTAAATGCACAAATGCAAACAAATGTGCCGCATATCTATGCTATTGGAGATATTGTCGGTCAGCCTATGTTGGCTCATAAAGCGGTGCATGAAGGTAAAGTTGCTGCTGAAGTAATCTCAGGCATTAAGTCAGCATTTGATCCAATGACGATTCCTTCGGTTGCCTATACTGATCCTGAAATTGCGTGGATGGGTATGACTGAAACTGAAGCAAAAGCGCAAAAAGTAGATTATGTGAAAGGTGCTTTCCCATGGGCTGCAAGTGGCCGTAGCTTAAGTATAGGCCGTGATGAAGGTTTAACTAAAGCATTATTTGATAAAGAAACAGGTCGAATTATTGGTGCAGGTATTGTCGGTACTAATGCCGGTGAATTGATTGCTGAAGCAGTACTTGCTTTAGAAATGGGTGCCGATGCGGAAGATATTGGTTTGACTATTCACCCGCATCCAACATTGTCTGAAACGCTTGGTTTTGCTGCTGAAATGGCAGAAGGAAGTATCACAGACTTAATGCCACCACGAAAAACACTTCATTCTAAATAAATGGATCAAGCGGTGATGCCATTACGCCCCCCCCCTAAAATGGGCGGGGGGCAAACGCTGGCTTATTCCAGAATTAAAACAATTGTGGTCACAGCACGCTGATTTGCGATTAGTAGAACCCTTTTGCGGAGGATTATCAGTTGCCTTGGGATTACAAGCTGAAAAAGCACTGCTAAATGATGTCAATTTTGCAGTGATTAATTTTTATCAGCAAATCCAGCAAGGTCTAAAGCTAGATATTTCTCTAGAGAATGATGAAGCGGCTTATTATCGACACCGAGAAGAGTTTAATCGTTTAAATCTGAAAGGCGGTTCTAAAGGAAAAGTTGCTCAATTATTCTATTACCTAAATAGAACAGGCTATAACGGCTTATGTCGATTTAATAATTCTGGTGGTTATAATGTGCCATTTGGTCGCTATAAAAAGATTAACTACCAAACTGACTTTAGCAAGTATCAAACGACATTAGCTTCGTGGGAATTTAGTAATAAAGATTTTTCTGAACTAACGGTAAATGAAAATGATTTTATCTATGCAGATCCACCCTACGACGTCCCTTTCAGACAATATTCTCAAAAAGGATTTAGCTGGGAAGACCAAGTCAGACTAGCTGAATGGTTAGCGAGTCATAAAGGTCCTGTTGTATTATCCAATCAAGCTACTGATCGAATCGTTGAACTGTATACTAAGCTAGGGTTCAAGTTACGCTTTCTCGATGCACCTAGACGAATTAGCTGTAAAGTCAGCGGTAGAAAAGCAGTTAAAGAAGTGATAGCTACGCTTGGCATTTGATATAATGCCTAATTAAATTTATTCAATATATAGTTTTATAGGAAACAACATCGATGTCTAACGTCAATAAAGTCGTTCTTGCTTACTCAGGCGGTCTTGATACTTCTATTATTTTAAAATGGTTACAAGATAAATATGATTGTGAAGTAGTGACATTTACTGCTGATCTTGGCCAAGGTGAAGAAGTTGAACCTGCTCGTGCAAAAGCACAAGCAATGGGTATTAAAGAAATTTATATTGAAGATTTACGTGAAGAATTTGCTCGTGATTATATTTTCCCAATGTTTCGTGCGAATACTATCTATGAAGGAGAGTATCTTTTAGGAACATCTATTGCTCGTCCATTAATTGCTAAACGATTGGTGCAAATTGCTGAAGAGACAGGCGCCCAAGCAATTTCTCATGGTGCTACCGGTAAAGGTAACGATCAAGTTCGTTTCGAATTAGGTGCTTACGCTTTAAGCCCTGACATTCAAGTGATTGCACCTTGGCGTGAATGGGACTTGAACTCTCGTCAAAGTTTACTTGACTATGCCGAAGAGCATGGCATTCCTGTTGAAATGAAGCGTGGTAAAAAATCTCCATATTCTATGGACGCAAACTTATTACATATTTCATACGAGGGTGATGTTTTAGAAGATCCTTGGAATGAACCAGAAGATGATATGTGGCGCTGGACGGTATCTCCTGAAAATGCACCTGATGAACCTACATACCTTGAATTAACGTATGAAAAAGGTGATATCGTTGCGATTAATGACGAAGCGATGTCAGCTGCAACAGTCATGGAATATTTAAACAAAGTTGGTGGTGCTAATGGCATTGGCCGTTTAGATATGGTTGAGAACCGATATGTTGGAATGAAAGCTCGTGGTTGTTACGAAACACCAGCAGGCACCATTATGATCCCTGCACATCGTGCAATTGAATCTATTACTATTGATCGTGAAGTTGCGCACCTGAAAGACGAATTGATGCCTCGTTATGCAAGTTTGATCTATAACGGCTACTGGTGGTCTCCAGAACGTGAAATGCTTCAAGTTATGATTGATAAATCACAACAGACAGTGAACGGAAAGGTTAGAATAAAATTATACAAAGGAAACGTGACAGTTGTCGGTCGTGCCTCTGAAACTAACAGCTTATTTGATGAAGCAATTGCTACTTTTGAAGATGATGATGGAGCATATAATCAAAAAGATGCTGAAGGTTTCATTAAGCTGAATGCACTTAGATTACGTACTGCAGGTAGAAATAAGTAACTTAGCTAAAATACTGGAAATTAATGGAAGATACTGAATATCAAGAGCAGGCATCAGCTTATATGCGTCTAGCAATACCGCTTATGAATAAGTATGGTATAGCGATGACGCCTGCCAATTATACTATATGGTATGAGTATGTTGCAGGTACTAATGTTGCTTTACAAGAGGCGCTTGATCGCCACCTTGATGAGCATGGTGAATTAACAGAAAAACAAAGCCGTGATTTATACGAACGTTTCTTTGATGCACAAAGAGATCGTTCAGCGTTGTTAGAAATGCGTCAGGATCTTAAACGTGTATTATCAGAGGTGTTGAGTTTTGTTTCTACTAGCGCGTTGGCTTCAGAGTCGGTTTCAAAAAATCTGAATGGAATAATTGATAAAATCCATGCAGATATGTCTTCAGATGACATACATGAAGTTATTGAACAAGTAATTACTGAAACGCGTATGGCTTCATCGAGCAATGATTTGTTAGTAGAAAGATTAAACTCGACGGTTGCGGAAATGAGAGATCTTAAGAAAGATCTTGAAGAAGCCAAACGAGAAGCAAATATTGATACTTTAACTAAGTTAGCAAACAGAAACGCTTTCGATGCTGTGCTTGCAAAAGCAACATCAGATTCTGACTTTAGTGGTGTTGAAGTTTGTATGATCTTTGCTGATTTGGATTTATTTAAACGTATCAATGATGCTCATGGTCATATAGTGGGTGACCAAGTATTAAAAGTAGTTGCGAAAAGTCTCAAGGAAGCTGTAAAAGGTCGTGATTTAGTAGCTCGATATGGTGGTGAAGAGTTTGCCATTATCTTATTAAATACCAGCCTAGATAATAGTAAAAAAGTAGCCGAAAGTATTAGAGCTGAGATAGCATCTAAGCGAATTCAACGTAAAGATAGCCGTGAATCAATTGGCAAAATTACAATGTCATTTGGTGTTGCTCGCTATTTCCCTTCAGAGGGTGCTGAAAGCTTCTTGCAACGTGCAGATCGCGCTCTTTATATGTCCAAGCGTAAAGGACGAAATACTGTTACAGAAGCACCACCTCCTATTATTTAAAACAACTTTATTCTCATGCTCGTTAATAATTGAAATGCAATGTTAGGTTCTACTCAACATTGCATTTTTGTATCTACAGCCTCATTCTAAGGAAATTTTATTGTTAAGCTATCGCCATTCATACCATGCTGGTAACCACGCTGACGTACTTAAGCACATTGTATTAGTTGAAATTCTTGAGCACTTAACTAAAAAAAACAAGCCTTTTGATTATATTGATACTCATGCTGGAGCCGGCTTATATAATTTACAGAATACTCATGCGACTAAGCTTAAAGAATATGAAGGTGGTATTGCTAAATTAAAGCCAGCTGAATGGCCTGAATTACAAAAATATCTATCGATTGTGGAACAATATAATCCTCATAGCGCTCTACAGTACTACCCAGGTTCTCCACTGTTTGCACTTAACTATATGAGGGGAAAAGACCGAAGCTGGCTATATGAATTACATCCTAATGACTATCTGCTGCTAGAAAACAATACTGCTAAGATGAAATCTGTAAGGGTTATGCAAACAGATGGCTTCAAAGGTTTACTCTCTTTATTACCTCCAGCATCCAAGCGTGCACTGGTCTTGATAGACCCTTCATATGAGATTAAAACAGATTACCAACTTGTGGTAGATACCTTGATTTCTGCTTATAAGAAATTTCCTACCGCAGTCTATGCGCTTTGGTATCCTGTTGTTGATAGAAAACAAATTGATGCGTTACAACGTGGTTTTATCCGAAGTGGTATGAAGAACGTGCAGCAATATGAACTTGCTATAGCAACAGATCAATACGGTACTGGTATGTCAGCTAGTGGTATGATTGTGATTAATCCGCCTTGGACATTGATGGATAAGCTGCAATTAGTTTTGCCTAAATTAGTTGAACAACTAGGTGGAGAGGGTGCATTTTTTAAGAATGATCAATTAGTAGGCGAGTAGTTTTTTACTCACCGTATGTTGTCAAAACTGTAAAATGTTCAGTTTTTACGACTGATAAATGCTGCATTTAGCCCAGTGTGTTACTTCCGTAGGCGTCGAAAGCAAGTAATACAAAGATCGTTTTTATCAAAACGGTCTTATAACAAGGAGGCTAACAGATTTTGTCAGCTATTACTTCGAATGAAATAAGCTAAGAGCAAACACTATTTCAGAATCAGTATGTCATATTCTTTTCATAAGCTCACTACATGAACCCATCTCTAATTCATCAATTTCGCTCTCCAATAACATCAATCAGACTTCCAGATAAGTTTACATATCCTTTTCATTATGATCCGCATCCTCTCTGTATTGTTGCGGTAGAAGAGCTACAAGACTACTTATCCACAGAGACTAAATGGCGTGATTATTTTAGCTCAGAAGAGGATGGGAATAGTCAGACTGGTAAAATGTTCGGAATTTTAATTGTAAAAAACCAATTTGATGAGCTCTGCTACCTTAGAGCATTTTCAGGAAAATTAGACGACCAAAACCATCATACGGGTTTTGTTCCTCCCGTTTTCGATATGTTGGAAGAGGGTGGTTTTTTCAAACGCGACTTAGCAAAGATCACTGAATATGGTCAAAGAATTTCCGATTTAAGGTCAAATCCTCAAATTGAACTATTGAGAGCTGAGCGAGATCAAATTCATAATCAGGCAGAGTTAGCAATAAAACATTACCGTGCAGAAATGATCGAGGCTAAAAAGCGGCGAAAGCAACAGAGGGTGTCAGCTAAATCATATTTAACTCCGCTTGCCTATGAGCAGTTGAAATATAAGTTGGCTCAACAAAGTATTGATTATAAAAATAAATTAAAAG
>NODE-250-length-19630-cov-8.35101_pt1 | contig 19630 bp, 25 predicted proteins | sample MGYA00139097_ERZ477577 | MGnify/ENA metagenome assembly ERZ477577
CAATGGTGTCGGTGGTGAGGACACCAAAGGCAACAGGAATGCCTGAATCAAGCGAGACGCTGGCGACACCTTTGGAGACTTCAGCGCTGACATAGTCAAAATGGGGTGTTGCACCACGAATGACTGCACCAAGACAAATAATGGCATCATAACGACCGGATTCGGCCATCTTTTTGGCCGCAGGCGGAATTTCGTAGGCTCCGGGGACACGTACGATATTGATATCCTCTTTTTCAGCATTGTGACGAAGCAGACCATCGATAGCGCCCTCTACGAGACGGTCGCTGATAAAGCTGTTAAAGCGGCTTACCAGCAGGCCCACACGCAACCCTTTGGCATCAAGTTTTCCTTCAATAATTTTGGGCATCACTGATCTCCCGTAAGACCTGGTCCGGAGCTTATTACGCCGGAGTTATAGATTCTCAAGCAAGTGGCCAAGTTTTTCCTGCTTCGTCTTGAGATATTTCAGATTAGATTTGTTAGCCGGCATTTCAATCGGAACCCTCTCAACGATCTCCAGACCATAACCTTCGAGGCCGATGATCTTGCGTGGGTTGTTAGTCAACAGACGAATCTTGCGGACACCGAGTTCGCTCAATATTTGAGCGCCAAGGCCATAATCACGGAGGTCGGCCTGAAAACCAAGAGCTTCATTCGCCTCAACAGTATCGTGTCCCTGATCCTGTAGGTTATAAGCTTTGAGTTTATTGACCAAACCGATACCACGACCTTCCTGACGCATATAGAGCACGACACCTGTGCCGATTTCATCAATCATACCCATTGATGCATGCAATTGATCACCGCAATCACAACGCTCGGAGCTAAAGACATCACCGGTCAAACATTCGGAGTGAACCCTGACCAGAACCGGCTCGTCCGGGCTGATATCACCCTTGTAAAGAGCCAGATGCTGACAATCGTCAACTTCATTGTCATAAACAATCGCCTTAAAATCACCGCCGAAACGAGTGGGGATCTGGGTTTCAGCAGCTCTCGTAATCAGGAGCTCTTTACGCATCCTGTATGCGACCATGTCGGCAATCGTCACAATGCGCAGATCATGCTTTTCAGCGAACTTGCGCAACTCTGGCATACGAGCCATGGTGCCATCGTCATTCATGATCTCGCAGATCACACCTGATGGTTTCAGCCCGGCCATACGCGCCAGGTCGACAGAACCCTCTGTTTGACCGGCACGAACCATAACACCACCCTTCTTTGCCCTTAAGGGAAAGACATGACCCGGCCTTGCCAGATCATGGGCAGTGGTATCATCAGCAAGCGCAACCTGAATCGTATGAGAACGATCGGCAGCCGAGATCCCGGTTGTGACACCTCGCCTGGCCTCGATAGAAATGGTGAACGCCGTGCCAAAAGAGGAGGAGTTGTCATGCACCATCAACGGCAAGTCCAGATGATCAGCGCGTTCGTCGGTCAAAGTCAGGCAGATCAGGCCACGGCCTTCTTTAGCCATGAAGTTGACGGCTTCAGGGGTAACCATTTCTGCGGCCATGCAAAGATCACCTTCATTTTCACGATCTTCATCATCGACCAGAATGACCATTTTCCCCTGGCGAATATCTTCAAGCGCTTCTGCAACACGAGCTAAAGGCATATAATTTCCTAAGAGTCTAATAGTTTAGCAAGACTTGAAAATATCTCACAAAAAACCATGCTTGGCAAGGACATCCATGGTAACACCCTGAGGTTTTTCAGAGGTACCATTACGCAGGAAGCGAGCGACATACTTACCGATCAGGTCGGTTTCAACATTGACTTCATCACCAACCTTGCGATCCTGCAAAGTCGTCAGGGTCAGCGTATGAGGGATAATCGTCAGGGAGAAGGTCTGCTCGGCGACATCATTAACGGTCAGGCTGATACCATCGATAGCGACACTTCCTTTTGTTACGAGAAAATCCATCACAGCAGCTTCGGCCTGAAAAGTAAAACGCCAGGCATTGCCATCCAGATGGCGTCCGGTAATCTTGGCCATGCCGTCAACGTGACCGCTGACAAGATGCCCACCAAGACGATCCGAAAATCGAAGGGCACGTTCAAGATTGACCCGCGCACCGCGCGATAGTCGACCCAAAGACGTACAGTCAAGGGTTTCCGGAGAAACATCTGCAGTGAAAGCGCCTTCACCGAAAGAAGTCACTGTCAGGCATACGCCATTAACAGCGATGCTTTCGCCGAGCGTCAACTCGGTCATCGGTAAACCGGTGTTAACGGTTAATTGCGCCTGGGCGCCACCGATGCGAAGCTCACGGAGTGTTCCAATGTCTTCAATCAGGCCGGTGAACATTGAGCACCTCCCCTTCCAGCAAGATATCCGTATCAACTTTGCGGGCATTCAGATGTTTGAGCGCGTAAGCGTCGGCCATAACGTCGACACCAGTACCAGCCAGCAACCCTCGTCCTTGACCACCAAGTAGCTTCGGGGCAACAAAGAGCATGAAGCGATCGATCAACCCCGCACGTAGCATGGCCCCTCCCAGAAGGCTACCCCCTTCAAGCAGAACATAATGCAGATTGCGACTGGCAAGTTCCTTGAGAGTCGCGAGTAAATCGAGAGTTCCCGCAGTCCGGCCGACGAGCATAATATCGGCACCAGCATCACGGTAAGGACGTAAATCAGCTTCTGTGTGGGTTTCTGAAGTCACAAGAGTTGTTTGAGCGTTTGACGACTGCGTATAAACCAGAGCGTCAGGTGAGGTTCCAAGGCTGCCGTCCATAACAATCCGCACCGGATCCCGACCTCCCTCGGCAAGTCGTGTCGTCAATTTCGGATTATCTGCGACAACCGTTCCGGATCCAACCATAATGGCATCGACCTGATTTCTCAGTTGATGAACCAGATTACGGCTGGCTTCACACGAAATCCACTTTGAATCACCGGCAAGAGTTGCCGTCTGGCCATCCAGAGTCATTGCAGACTTCAGGACAACATAGGGCAGTCCGCTGGTCACATGTTTGGCAAAAGGAGCAATCAACCGGCGACATTCATTGTTGAGGATATCAGTCACAACCTCTATTGAGGCACCACGCAATCGCTCAACACCCTTGCCCGCAACCATGGGGTTCGGATCCTGAGCACCGACAAAAACCCGTGAGACGCCAGCCTCAATGATCGCTTCCGTACAGGGGCCGGTACGCCCCTGGTGACAGCACGGCTCCAGAGTGACATAGAGGTCAGCACCCTGGGCCAGATCACCGGCAGCCCGCAGCGCAAAGATTTCGGCGTGAGGTTGACCTGCCGCGGGGTGAAATCCTTCACCGACAATATTGCCATCACGGACCAGGACAGCACCTACAGGAGGGTTGGGTGCTGTGCGACCAAGCCCCTGTTGAGCCAGCTCGATCGCTTTCTGCATCATTTTTTCAGTTTGGATTGTCATGTCGGCTCGCAACGCGTCACCGGTAGACGGGAGGCAGAGACACCTCCTTCCCAACAGGAAAGAGCGTCATATTGATATTCGCTATAAAAGTTACTTGGCCGGCCCTTTGGCCAGGATATCCGTCAGTTCGGACATAAACTCATTGATATCACGGAATTGGCGGTAGACCGAGGCAAAACGTACGTATGCGACTTCATCAAGAGACTGCAGTGCTTCCATTATGGCTTCGCCAATACGACTGGCTGCAATTTCCTTCTCTCCACTTTCCTGTAATTTGACTTCCATCTGATCAACAACCTTTTCAATCGTTGCAATCGAGACAGGGCGTTTTTCACAAGCACGCTGGATACCGGAGATTATCTTTTGACGATCAAAAACTTCCCGACGTCCGTCTTTCTTAATCACAAGAGGCAAACTCTCTTCGACACGCTCGTAGGTGGTAAAGCGTCTCTCACAGTCGATGCACTCTCTTCGCCTGCGAATATTGTTCCCCTCTTTGCCAAGACGTGAGTCAACGACACGCGTATCATCGTGGGTACAGAATGGACATTTCATCAACTGCCTCCGGAGTCTTTATCAACGAGGTCATTAAAGAGATAGGTTTTCACGCCTGCTTCAACCAACATTTCCATGGAGAGGTTATCTGCATAACCTTGCAGATAAACGACTTTCTGGATGCCTGCATTAATCAACATTTTCGTACAGATGATGCAGGGTGAATCGGTACAGTACAAAACGGAGTTCTCGATATTCACACCGTGACGCGCAGCCTGAATAATAGCATTCTGCTCAGCATGCAGGCCACGGCAGAGCTCATGTCGTTCACCGGAAGGGACCTTGAGTTGCTCCCGCAGACAACCGGTTACATCGCAATGCGTGATTCCTGAGGGTGTACCATTGTATCCGGTCGCGAGGATATTCTTCTCTTTGACCATCACGGCACCGACCTGGCGGCGCATGCAAGTTGAGCGTCGCGCCACCAGGCGGGTGATGTCCATGAAATATTCGTCCCAGGACGGCCTTTCCATTTAAACGAGCCGATGGGCGTAAAGAGGGAACTGCTGACAGAGCTCACGAATCTCACCGCGAATCCTGGCCAGGACGGCCTCATTCTCAATATTCTGCAAAGCCTCATCAATCCAGGCACCGATCTGGCGCATCTCGTTCTCTTTCAAGCCGCGCGTCGTGCTGGCCGGAGTGCCGATGCGGATACCGCTAGTGACAAACGGTGAACGGGTATCAAAAGGCACAGCGTTCTTGTTAACCGTGATGCCGGCCTGTTCAAGAGTCGCCTCGGCAACCTTGCCGGTTAATTCTGAGCCGGTAAAATCCATCAGCATGAGATGGTTGTCTGTGCCACCTGAAACAAGGTTGAAACCCCGGGAGACCAGTTCTTCAGCTAAGACCTGGGCATTTTTAACGACCTGCTGAGCATAGGTTTTGAATTCGGGGGCCAAAGCCTCTTTGAAAGCAACGGCTTTAGCTGCGATCACATGCATCAGCGGACCGCCCTGAATACCGGGAAAGATGTTGCTGTTCAATTTTTTGGCGAACTCTTCGCGACAGAGGATCATGCCACCGCGTGGTCCACGCAAGGTTTTATGCGTTGTGGTGGTCACGTACTCAGCATGAGGAACCGGTGTCGGGTGAACACCGGCAGCAACCAGACCGGCGATGTGAGCCATATCAACCATGATCGGAGCACCCACCTGATCGGCAATGCGTCTGAAAGCTTCAAAATCGAGGGTGCGCGGATAAGCACTGGCGCCCACGACAATCAGCTTTGGCTTGTGCTCCTTGGCGAGCTTCTCCACTTCGTCGTAATCAATGCGCCCCGTTTCCTTGTCCAGGCCGTAAGGGACGATATTGAAGAGCTTTCCGGAAAAATTAACCGGAGATCCGTGAGTGAGGTGTCCACCGTGGGCGAGGTTCATACCCAGGACAGTATCGCCAGGCTGACAAGTGGCGAAATAAACGGCCATATTGGCCTGAGAGCCAGAGTGCGCCTGAACGTTTGCGTGTTCAGCACCGAAAAGTTCTTTAGCGCGATTAATGGCTAACTCTTCGGCGACATCGACAAACTCACAGCCACCATAGTATCTCTTTGAAGGATAGCCTTCGGCGTATTTATTGGTAAGAACAGAACCTTGAGCCGCAAGGACTTCCTCACTGACAAAGTTTTCCGAGGCAATAAACTCCAGGCTGTACTCCTGACGCTCAGTTTCCTGACGAATAGCAGCGGTAATTTCAGGGTCAAATTGGGCAAGCTTGTCAAACATGGCGATGGGAACCTCCAAAAGAATAACGGTTGAAAAATAAAACGGGCAGGCGATTGGCCTGCCCGAACTAAGTTGGTTTATAACTCACCGGAACGAACTGCTGCTTCCACCTGGGAGATCTTATCCAGACGGAGCTGATGGCGACCGCCTTCATAGGCTGTATCCAGCCAGACGTTCACCATTTTGGTTGCTAACTCCACAGAAAGGACACGCCCACCAAGAACCAGGATATTGGCATTATTATGTTCTTTGGCCATCTGAGCCATAAACTCATCAGTTGCCAGAGCAGCACGAACACCAGGGAACTTGTTGGCGACAATCGACATTCCAATTCCCGTGCCGCAAACCAGGATACCGAGCTCTGCCTCTCCGCGAGACACCGCACCGGCGACCTTTTCCGCAAAATCAGGGTAATCAACCGATTCGCCGTTGGTCGTCCCACAATCCTTAACAGGCTGATTGCGTGAAGCGAGAACCTTTACAAGCTCTTCCTTCATTTCCAGGCCACCATGATCACTACCGATAAAAATCATATTGATCACACCTTACGGAAAAGCAAAGTCGCGTTGGTTCCACCAAACCCGAGCGAGTTGGAAAGAACAATATTTACATCAGCCTTGCGGGCCTCGTTCGGAACATAATCAAGATCACATTCAGGATCGGGCTCGGTATAATTGATAGTTGGTGGGACGACACCATTATTAATGGCCAACAGCGAGTAGATCGCTTCTACCCCTCCGGCGGCACCAAGGAGATGACCCGTCATGCTTTTGGTTGAACTAACCATGAGGTCCTTGGCAGAGGCTCCAAAAACCGATTTGATCGCCAGTGTTTCATAAAGATCGTTGAAGGGCGTCGATGTGCCGTGGGCATTGATGTAATCAACCTCTTCAGGGTTCACACCTGCACCATCCAGAGCCATCTTCATACAACGCGCTGCACCTTCCCCACCAGGAGCTGGAGCAGTAAGATGATAAGCGTCACCTGTCAAACCATAGCCGGCAACTTCACCGTAAATCTTGGCGCCACGCTTTTTGGCCGATTCGTATTCTTCCAGAATCACAATACCGGCACCCTCACCCATAACAAAACCATCACGGTTTTTATCAAAAGGGCGACTCGCGGCTTGCGGATCATCATTCCGGGTTGAGAGAGCCTTCATAACAGCGAAGCCGCTCATAGCAAGGGGGCAAATCGTTGCTTCGGTACCACCTGCAATCACAGCATCAGCATCACTACGCTGAATCATACGATAGGCATCACCGATTGAATGTGTACCAGTGGCACAGGCCGAAACCGGGGCAATGTTAGGCCCCTTGGCTCCGCATTTTATTGAAATCTGGCCGCCGGCCAGATTAATAATCGTCATCGGAATGAAAAAGGGGCTGACTTTACGATAGCCACCCTTTGACATCGCTTCCTGGTATTTTTCGATCGCAGGCAATCCGCCCATACCGGAACCCACAACAACGCCAACACGTTCGGCATTATCATCGTTGATTTCCAAACCGGAATCAGCGAGTGCCATAGCTGCCGCACCAAGAGCATAATGGATAAAGAGGTCCATCTTGCGGGCCTCTTTCCTGTCAAAAAACTCTTCTGCGGGAAAATCGGTGATTTCGGCGGCAATTTTTACCGGCAAATCCGCTGTATCAAAACGGGTAATAGGGCCGACACCAGAACGCCCATGCATCAACGCGTCCCAGTTCTTTTCTATGCCAGTACCCAGAGGGGAAGTGATTCCCAGACCAGTTACAACAACTCTGCGCATGAGACTATTGTCCTCCTAAAACAAATTCTGCCCCGGCAGCATAGCGCTACCGGGCCAGCTTTAGTTATAAGCGACAATCGCAGCTTAAGCTGCGATAATCAAAGGTTTAGGAATTTGCTTCGACGTAGTCGATGGCGTTCTGAACAGTTTGGATTTTCTCAGCATCTTCATCGGAGATTTCGATATCGAACTCTTCTTCGAGAGCCATAACCAGCTCAACGGTATCCAGAGAGTCAGCACCCAAGTCGTCCATGAAAGAAGCTTCCGTGGTAACCTGATCCTCATCTACACCCAACTGCTCTGCAACAATTTGCTTAATACGCTCTGCATTACTTGCCATTTTATGTTCCTCCTTCTTGGTTTAGATCCGATCCGAGATCGTCTCATTATTATTATACGAAAACCCTTTGTGGGTTACATATACATTCCGCCATTAACGCCGAGGACCTGGCCAGTGATATACGCTGACTGGTCGGAGGCGAGAAAAATTACAGCGTTAGCAACATCTTCAGCTGACCCAGGGCGACCCAACGGAATCTGTTCCGTCATTGCTTCCTGAGCTTTTTCAGTCATATCTTCAGTCATTTCAGTCGTTATAAATCCAGGGGTAATCGCATTGACCGTTACGTTGCGACGTGCCAATTCTCGTGCAACAGACTTGGTCAAACCAAGCAGACCCGCTTTACTGGCACAATAATTCGCCTGCCCTGCATTGCCCATCTCACCAACGACCGAAGAGATATTAATGATGCGACCTGACCTCTGTTTACTCATAACCTTTGCCACGGCACGGGTACAGAGAAAAGCACCTTTGAGGTTCGTGTCGAGAACCGCATCCCAGTCGTCATTCTTCATGCGCAACAACAGGCCATCACGGGTGATCCCGGCATTATTAACAAAAACATCAACCTGACCGTAGGCTTCAACCGCTTGCTTCACCAGGTTGTTTGCATCATCTTCCAGGGCAACATCACCAACGACGGCCAAGGCGTCTCCGCCCTCAGCTTTGATCTCCTCGACCAATTGGGTGAGAGCTTCGGCATTGCGAGCGGAGGCAACAACTTTAGCGCCTTGTGCCGCAAGTGCAAGAGCAATCGCGCGACCAATGCCTCGCGAGGCGCCGGTAACAATTGCAACTTTGTCAGACAACATAGTCAATATCTCCTGAATTATCCAGCGAGAGAACTGATATCTGCAGCGTTCTGTACATTCTGGATCGTGCTGCCTTTGGCCATTCGCTTGGCCAATCCAGAGAGAACTTTGCCAGGACCGATTTCGACATAACGATCCACGCCGAGCTCAACCATGCTGGCGATCGTTTCCTGCCAGCGAACCGGTGCACTGACCTGCTTAACCAGCAATTCACGAACCCGTGCAGAATCCTGATTAGGGGCGGCTTCAACATTGGCAATGACCGGCAGGGTCATTTCTCCGACGTCAATACCGTTCAACACGGTGGCAAGACGCTCACCCGCTGGAATCATCAAGCTGCAATGGAAAGGAGCACTAACCGGCAATGGCATGGCTCTTTTTGCACCCTTTTCTTTGGCAAGCACTATAGCTCTGTCGACAGCTTCAGTATGGCCGGCAATAACCACCTGTCCGTCACTGTTGAAGTTGGCAGGAGCAACGACCTGTCCTTGAGCTGCCTCACTACAGACAACAGCCAGATCATCGAGCCCCAAGCCGAGAATGGCGGCCATTGAACCGGTACCAACAGGAACAGCTTCCTGCATGAAGGTGCCACGCTGACGCACGACACGAACAGCATCAGCAAAGGCCAGACCACCAGCACAGACGAGAGCACTGTATTCACCGAGTGAATGTCCTGCAGCAAAGGATGGGACCAGGTCAGTTTCAGCCGAGAGCACCCTCAAAGCAGCAACACTTGTTGTGAGGATTGCCGGCTGGGTATTGGCGGTCAGCTTCAGATCTTCCTCAGGGCCATTAAAACAAAGGGCGGCGAGATCGAAGCCAAGGGCATCGTTTGCTTCTTCGAAGACCTGGCGAGCAACAGCAAAGTTATCGGCAAGCTCCTTGCCCATACCTGCGTGTTGCGAACCCTGCCCGGGGAAAAGATATGCAATCATGTCGTCAGAAACCTTAAGTTCTCGTAGTGTTCATTTACCAGCGCAACAAGGTTGCCGCCCAGGTAAAACCGCCACCAAAAGCATCAAGCAAAACAACATCGCCCTCTTTGAGGCGACCGGCCCGGTTCGCTTCATCCAAAGCCAGGGGGATCGTTGCCCCGGACGTGTTGCCGAAACGGTTCACGTTGATATAAACCTGCTCATCCTTCAAGCCGATTTTCTTTGCCGTCGCATTGAGGATACGGATATTCGCCTGATGGGGAATAAAAAGATCAACATCCTCTGCTGTCATGCCATTAGCTTGCAAAGCAATATTGGCAACTTCTGACATCGAACGCACAGCAACCTTGAAAACTTCGTTGCCCTGCATCTGTAAAAAGTAGTTTTTCTCCTTGAGTGCTTCCACGCTCGGCAAAAATTTGGTGCCGAAGCCGGGTTGATAAAGAAGCTCAAGCTGGGTTCCATCTGCGTGCAGATGAGTTGAAAGTATCCCGCGATCACCTTCGCCAGCTTCAACAATCACTGCTCCTGCAGCATCACCGAAAAGGATGCAGGTGTTACGGTCTTCCCAGTTAACAATGCGGCTCAGTACTTCGGCGCCAATAACCAACGCCTTCTTACAGCGTCCCGCTTCGACACGATCTATGGCACAGGACAAAGCATAGAGAAAACCGCTACAAGCAGCAGAGACATCAAAAGCTCCGGCATTCTTGGCACCGAGATTGCCCTGAACAATACATGCTGTTGCAGGCCATGGGTAATCACCGGTGATAGTACCGACAACAATCAGGTCAAGGTCCTCTGCTGAAACCCCGGCCATCTCCATGGCACGCTCTGCAGCACGTGTCGCTAAATCTGAAGTTTGTTCGCCATCGGCAGCAATGTGACGCTCGCTAATCCCCGTACGCGCCCTGATCCATTCATCGTTCGTGTCGAGGAATTTCTCAATGTCCTGGTTGGTCAGAACTTTTTCAGGGACATAAGATCCGGTACCGGTAATGCGTGCTCTGATCACAATTTTACTCCTTAAAGTAATGAATCAGCTGTAAATCACTATCTAATGAGAGTATCAATTCTCGATCTGGAGTTCTTCGAGACGCTCACTCATCTTGCTGATCACCTGATGTGTCTCGCTGTCGTGGGCCATTTTAATGGCATTCATGATGGCCTGGGGATTGGAACTGCCATGACAGATCATTGCCGTTCCCTGTACTCCCAGTAACGGAGCTCCACCATATTCAGCATAATCGACTTTTTTCTTAAAAGCCTTGAGTGCCGGACGCGCGAGAAGATAGCCCAGTTTGGACAAAAACCTGGAACTGAACTCTTCTCTCAGAATGGCACCAATCGCCTCCGCAAGACCTTCCGAGACCTTCAAAACAACATTGCCTACAAAGCCGTCACAAACGACAACGTCAACATTAGCATTATAAATGTCACGGCCTTCGGTGTAGCCAACATAGTTAAGCGAAGTTCTCTTGAGGATCTGGTTGGCCTCACGTGTCAACTCGTTGCCTTTAGACTCTTCCGAACCATTCGACAAAAGACCGATACGAGGCGTGGCCTTGCCAAGCATCTGGGCAACGTAAACACTACCCATCAAGGCAAACTGTACGAGATGCGGCGGTTTACAGTCAACATTGCCGCCAACATCCAGAACCAGTGTCTGGTCCTCAAGATTAGGGACAAGCGTTGCAATCGCAGGTCGATCAATGCCGGGAATACGTTTGAGAACAAACATGCCGGCGGCCATGGTCGCACCGGAGTTACCGGTACTGACAACAGCATTGGCACGACCTTCTTTAAGCAAGTTGAAAGAGACCCGAATCGACGAGTCCTTTTTTTTGCGTACAGCATCAGATGCCGAATCTTGCATGCCAACAACTTCGCTCGCATGTTCAATACGAATGTCCAGACCCTGAGTGTCGTGTTTGGCCAACTCCTCTGCAACAATCTCGGATTGGCCAACAAGAACAACAGGAATCTGCCATCTCCTGGCAGCCTTGACGGCACCATCAACCTCATGACGGGGAGAATTATCCCCTCCCATGGCATCGACAGCGACTACGGGGCGATTACTCAAAAGAAAGGCCCCTTATTCTTCTACGCCAAGGACATCCTTACCCTTATAACTGCCGCATGAAGGGCAAGCACGATGAGACTGCTTTGGCTCCTGACATTGTGGGCAGAGGGAAATACCGGGGGCTTTCAAAGCATCATGGGAGCGGCGCATATCGCGCTTGGATTTCGAGGTCTTTTTCTTTGGTACTGCCATTGTCTGTGTGTCTCCTTAAGAGTACCGGCAAAGCCGGCCTTTATATGTATTTCAGGGTTTCACCCTGTGTTGCTGACTAGATTTAAATTTTAAAGTTCTTCAGGGCCGCAAGGCCTGGATGAAGTATCGGCGCTTCACAGTTACAACTGCCTTGGTTCAGGTTACATCCACAGGAGTGACAGAGTCCAAGGCAAGAGGCCTTACATAACGGATGCTGTGGCAAAGACATTACAATCTCCTGCTCTACATCCGGCAACAAATCAAGCTCAGGTCCAGAAAAATGGATCAGATCCATCTCATCGGCATGTAGTTCCAGCTCATCATCATGCGTCGCCTCACCTTCTTCTGCACTCACGTAAGTAAGCAAGACCGACACATCAAGTCGTGTGCTGACTGGTGCCAGGCAACGGCAACAGGGAGTACTCACCAGAGTAGCCAAATGCCCACTGACTTTGATAAAGTCACCGACCCATGACACCTCAAGAGAACCTGTTATCGACTCATCGAAAGTCACGCTTTGCGCAACGACCATTTCAGCGAGGACCGGAAAGCTTGAAGCCTGTTTCTCAAGCGCTATCTGGCGCGGTCTTCTTTTAAGTTTGTCGATCTGTATCAGCACGACAATCTACCTCATGGGATTTTGAGCAAGGCGCCAGTATAGGAACCTCCATGAAACAGTCAAGAAGTTTTCACCTGTAGCCGAAATTAAGTCCCTTCTATTAACGTATTAAAGATAAATTTGCAAGACTTTAGTACCCGATATTAAGGGGCTCTTGCAATCCTGACAAGGCTGCGGTAGAACGGGTCACCACTGTATGGGAAAAGATCAAAGATGACACATAAAAACACACCGCAAAAGCTCGAATCTTTATTGCAGATCATGAGGGCACTAAGAGCCCCAAATGGCTGCCCCTGGGATATCGAACAGACCTCTGACAGCCTCACACCTTACATCCTTGAAGAGGCCTGCGAACTCATCGACGCAATCGAAGGAGAGGATCCGGAGATTGTTCTTGACGAGTTGGGCGACTTGCTCCTGCAGGTCGTATTTCTGACACAGATCTATGAAGAACAAGGGCTGTTTAACTTCTATGATGTTGCAGCCGGCATTGGAGACAAGCTGATACGACGCCACCCGCATGTTTTTGACCGCGAAGGAACCTCCACCCCAGAGGACGAACTTGACCAGCAGTGGGACAAGATAAAAAACTCTGAGAAAACCAACAACAAGAGCTGTCTGGCTGACCACCTGCCAAGCAAACTGCCCGCATTGCAAAAAGCTCAAAAGCTCGTAAGCAGAATGAAGCGTAACAAGAGAGCAGAAGAGTTACCCAAAATGCTGAAAAGCCTGGTCCAGCCAGATTACGCAGAAAGAGCACAAGGGGATTTACCATTAAGTGAAGAAGCCTTGGGACAAACTTTATTCGAGCTTGTCAGACTGGCGCAAAGTGCGGGACTTGACGCCGAGTCCGCGCTACGCAAAACAACCAAAAAAATCATCAACAAGATCGACAACAACTGATTGCTCAAAACACCCCTCAAAACCATAACGGCTGTCAAGAACTTTCTTGAAAAAATGAAAAAATCAATTTGTTTCGGGCATCTATCAATCTTGTCCACAAATCATGTGGACAAGCCGTTGATAACCATGTGAATAAGCAAACCCTCAAACGGCATAATAACAACTTATGCTTTCTGCCTATTTTTTGAGCAGTTTATTTGTCCTTTAAAATCAGCAACTTACCAATTGTTTTTACATAGAGAGAGATGTGGTTATTATAGAAGCAGCTCTCATTAAAAAAAGTCTATTAAGTGAGGAAACGTGTTTATAAAGCTATTGATATTCTTTGTTTTTATACCAGTTATGGAACTCTACATACTGATTGAAGCCGGACGGATTATAGGACTGGCACCCACGGTAGGGCTCATCATGATGACAGGTGTAGCCGGGGCCTGGTTGGCACGAAGTCAGGGTGTCGAAATCCTGAGGAGAATACAGGAAGAGACCTCGCGTGGACAGATGCCAGCGACAACCCTTATTGACGGAGCCTTAATCCTGGTAGGCGGATTGCTCTTGCTGACGCCCGGTTTTTTCACCGATGCGCTTGGCTTCAGCTTTCTGGTCCCATCAACACGTAATCTCTGGAGAAAGGGATTGAGCGTCTGGCTACAGAATCAAATCAAGCAGGGATCCGTTACCATCCATCGCTCTTAGTCAAGTCCTCACCAACATATCATCCAAAAATAAAGCAGGGGCTCTTTTAGGGCCCCTCAGACTGCTGACAAAGTCCTCGCCAAATTGGCGGGGATTTTGTTAGTAACGATATTGGAGGTTGTCCAGAAATTGAGGAGAAGATCAGGCTCCATAGACGATATCAATCGCTTCTGGAATTTGTTCAGACTGCTGAAGCGACCTCAAATCCCGGTATGACTCAACGTTCAACTGCAGGGATCTGTGAACATCATAAGAGACAAGAGCAGGATCGTACTGCCGCACCCCCCAACCAAGGCAAACAACGCAAAGAACGAGGGGCAGGCCGACATTTGCAATAAAATAAAAGGCATGGCCAAGCGTGCGGCCCCAGAAACGCCGGAGCATTTCCAGCAAAGAATCTTGCCGTCCAGCGAGAACCAGGTAAAGAGAGATGGATGCGACATAAAGCGCGAATAATCCGAAAACTATGGATGCATTCATGGCCCTGCCCTCCATTGTTCAGTAGGCACTAAGACCCTTTAATTATAGGCAAGGCCATAATAATTACAAGCAGATAAAACGGCGTTCTGGAGAGTTTGTGAAAATATTCATGAATCATGCTCTATTCGCCAATAATTTTCACCAGGACACGCTTTCGCCTGAGACCATCAAACTCCCCGTAAAAGATTTGCTCCCAGGGTCCGAAGTCTAACTGCCCTGCCGAAACAGCAACAACCACCTCACGGCCCATGATTGTACGCTTTAGATGTCCATCGCCGTTATCCTCACCCGTTCTGTTATGTTCATAAAGACTCAGCGGCTCGTGAGGCGCGAGCTGTTCCAGCCAGCGCTCAAAATCATGATGAAGCCCTCTTTCATCGTCATTAATAAAGACCGAAGCCGTAATGTGCATGGCGTTACAAAGGATAAGGCCCTCCTGTATACCACTCTCAACCAGGCAAGCGTTGACCTGTGGGGTAATATTGACAAATCCTCTGCGGGTCTCAACCTCAAACCAGAGCTCTTTCCGATATGATTTCATTGTGTCACCTCCTGAAGAGAACTTGTCGGTCTGAAAAAAAGCGTGATATAATTCGCGCCAGCTTGGCTCATAGTTGGCAACAGAAACTGTAACCCCTGGATAGCAGATGCCTACCGTCCCGACAATCATACCACGCTTATCTTGGCTGCTCGCAACATGCCTGCTGCTCTCACTCACCGGCAGCCCTCGCGGAGAGACTCTTGCGGCACAACGGATTACCGCCAAGACAGCCCCGGTTATCAAGCCAGAGACAACCTCAGGTTTACGCGCTTTTTTTCAGACCCTGGACTACGCATGGATGTCCCTTGACAGTGGCATCCCACCTCTTATCCTTGAGCAAATTCCGCATGACATCAACAACTCGGTCAACACAAGAACCAAGAAAAATACTTTTTTCATGGCCCTCTTGCCGATGGTTCTTCTTGCGAATCAGGAGATCAGGCATGAACGTCAGGAAATCCAGCAAATACTGGACAGGCACCAAGCCAGGGCCGATGAGGCCGGCGACCGTGAGCGGATTGGTATCATAGCCAAACGTTACGGTCTTCGCGGGCGGCCGCTAACTGACCATCGAGCCCGCAGACAGCTTCTCCAACGGGTTGATACGATCCCCCCTGCCCTGGTTCTGGCTCAGGCCGCCAACGAATCGGCCTGGGGAACGTCCAGATTTGCACAGAGGGGAAACAACCTCTTTGGAGAATGGACCTTCAAGCCTGGCACGGGGCTCGTTCCCGCCGGACGCCCTGCAGGTGAAACTTACGAGGTTCGAGTATTTTCCAGCATTTACCAATCGATTCGCAGCTACATGAACAATCTCAACCGTAACGGCGCCTACCGAAAACTCCGTAGGATCAGAGCCGAATTACGGAAAAGGCAGAAGCCGGTAACAGGCGCAGCGCTTTCCAAAGGGCTGATCAATTATTCTCAGCGTGGGGAAGAGTATATTGAAGAGATTACTGCCATGATCCGTCAGAACGACCTGGAGCAGGTCAACCTGGCCAAATTGCGTCAACCGGGAAAAGAGCTCAGTACGAATATCGGCACAACCGGCAGCGGACTTTTTTCAACGAGAAACAAACTCACTGGACATCTCAATTTACATATTTTTGAATAATTACTAACACTTATTTATTATCACAACCTTCCATAAAAGGCAGCAAAACTACATTTGAGACCATTTTAGAGACCAATAGTTATTTTAAATGCTCTTTTTTACAAAAATCTAGGGGAAGATGATGCACAAAATAACCGCCCCATTTCTGAGGCGACAATAAAGTCAATTGGACACCTGATAACGTGTAGCCGTTTACTATTTATCAGGGTAAGTAAGAATTTCGCATTTCTACCAATCTTATCCATCCCAAGCAATGTGGGAGGATAAATAAGAAACCATCGCTTTGACTTTAGCTTTTGGTTAGGTAAAGTTTTTACGTCTTATTTGATGGCCTCCATGGGAGATGGCATGGTGAGCAGGCAAGCAGGACATTCTAAACAAACTTTAGACCGCTGTTGTCGGCATTATGCTGATCAGCGGTTTTTTTGCGTGACTGGACTGTCAGTAAAATTGGGAAGATTCAGGGTGTGAAGGAGATTGACCAAGAAAGTCAGAGGAGGGGGCAACCAGTTTGTTTCCAATTAGTAAGATGGGAATGACACTCAGACCAGAATTTAAGTATGGAGAACACTGTGATCAAAAAGAAGATATTGGTTGTTGAGGACGAAGAGACCCTCTTAGAGCTGGAATCTATTCTATTGACCTCGAAGGGTTACAACGTTGAGGTGGCGATGGATGGTAAGTCTGCATTGGAATTGGTGGCAAACATGAAGCCAGATCTGGTTCTTCTCGACATTATGATTCCGGAGATTGATGGATTCGAGGTCTGTCGGCAGATCAAGGCCAACATGGCGACCCGTCATATTCCAGTGATAATGCTTTCGGCCAAAAAGGGCAAAAAAGACCTTGTCATGGGTGAGCAAGCTGGTGCCGACTGGTATATAACAAAACCATTCAAGTCGGCGATGGTCATCGAAACCATTGACAGGTTACTCTCTTGAATCTCGGCCTCAATGTCCTCAGGGGTTGTTTATTGTTTTTGAGTGGCCTTCGCAAAAGGGCCTGGGGGATAGCACGTTTGAGTTTTTCGATCCTCTTCTTTGTCAACCTCTCGAAATTGAGATAGACTTGGTTGCCAATTCCTTAACTGCGATGTCCCTTTGGAGTTTATATGGCCATTAAATTGGTTGCTGCTGATCCACACCCACTCTCTCTCCTTGGTTTGGCCCAGCTATTGAAATCAGAACCTGGATTCGAGCTTCTTGCTACTTGCGCGACGGCTGAAGAAACGATAAAGGCCGTGTGGAAAGAGCGGCCTGATATCTTGATTGTTGATATCAATCTGCCTGATCGCAAAGGACTTGAGCTGATAAATGAGTTGAAAAACAGCTCGCTTGAGGTCATAGTCGTTATCCTGGCAGCGGCCATGGATGAAGATCATACGATTGATGCCCTTCGCTATGGGGTCAAAGGTGTGGTCCTGAAGGATATGCCGTCTCACTTGTTGTTGCAGTGTCTGCAAAAAGTGGCTGCCGGGGGCTCGTGGATGGAGAAAGAGTCTATCGGCCATGCGTTTGAAAAAATGTTGCATCGAGAGGCGGGGATGAGGCGTCTTGCTACAATTCTCACGCCCCGGGAGACTGAGGTCATGCGCTGTGTCGCCGGCGGCTTGAGAAACCAGCAGATTGCAGACAAGCTAATCGTCCGTGAGGGTACGATTAAGATTCACGTCCATAATATTTACCGTAAACTTGGAATTACCAATCGCGTTGATCTGACACATTACGCACAGAAAAGAGGTCTGGTGTAGAGCCTGATCTTTCCAATTAACAACTGAAAAGGGCGCCTCAGTTAATATAGATTCTGCTCTATATTCCTTAATAAATCACTATAAGGTGGTGACTATGAATCAAGTTGAAAAAAGGGGGTCAGAGCGTATTCGTGTCGAGATTCCAGTTTACATCGGACCGGAAGAGTTGGTTACGCGCGACATCAGTCGGGCGGGTATGTATTTCCTGGCTGATCATCCATTTGTTACAGGAGGGGATTTGAACTTTTCGCTGGGCTTTGCTTACGCTCTGCCCGGAAAGCCGGTCAAAGTAGGTTGTCAGGGAGAGGTTATTCGTGTAGATCAGCACGACGGGAAATTTGGTGTCGCTGTAAAGATCAACAACCTTCAGTATATCCATTAGACATTTCAAGAAAGCTTTCGCTAGTTGCTTTCGGCGGGTTGTCGCCACCAGGTCATCCCTCCTGATGGTCTTACGGCACAGGCGACCAGAGCTTCTCATAAATCACCATTTATAAAACACGAAAGCCCTCGATCCGAAGATTGAGGGCTTTCTTTGTATTGGGGATAAAAAACCTTCTTGGGAGGTAGGAGGCAATTATTATCCAAATTTCAGTTAAATATATAATGATCGCATTAGAATTAATGTGACCCAAATCACATTATCTGAAAATTATTTGTCACCATTTCCGAGAAGAAATCTGGCTTCTTATTGTTAGAGGTATTCAGGAAGCGCTATAATAGACAAAACGATGGCCACCAGGGTTTGTTCCTTGGTGGCCATTTACCATTTGTCAGGGTCTGCAATAATTTCGCATTTCTGACAATCTGAGCATCCCCAAACAATGCGAGAGGATTTATAAGAACTCTGCTCCCTTCATCGTTAGCCACCCGATGTACCCAAAAATCACTCTTAAATATCATCGCTTTCAGTAAATTACTGTGGAATGTCGATTAAGTTTATTGCAATGGTCTATGTCGGAATAATTTACACAGGTATCAGTATTTCAATTTGTTATCCGTAAGGTGCTGATTAAAGGTGTTTAAATATTTGGCCTTTTTTTTGCTGTGTACATTTATAGTGAGTAGTTTTTTGCATTTTCCAATCTGAAGGAATCCAATGTAACCCTGAGCTAAGAGGACACAATGCTGATAAGCGTAATGTATGACGACGGCCAATTCGATATGGTCAAACCACAAATGCTTGACACATTGCTTGAAACAAACAGAGTAACTAGCTTTAAACGTGATGAGGGTTGGGCTGTCGTCGGTCGTGACGCTCTTAAGAGTAATAGATCGCAAGGCCACAAAGGTGTAGAAAGACGAGCTTGCTAAGGACAATCAGATTGTTTTCCTGTAAACCAACATAAAGGTAAAAACTATGTGTCATGATGAAAAAAGATCTTCGCAGCGTCTCCAAGTTGAGATTCCAGTTTACATCGGACAGGAGGAAACTATTTCGCGCGATGTCAGTTGCTCTGGCATCTACTTCCAGACTGATCAGTCTTTTATTGAGGGGGACGACTTGAATTTTTCACTGGAGCTTATTTACGCCCTGCCTGGAAAGCAAATCAAGCTAAACTGTCAGGGCGAAGCTGTTCGTATAGAGCAGCGCGGTGAAAAATTCGGTATTGCGGCAAAGATAAACAGCTTTCAGTCTATCCTTTAAAACAAATACCTCGCAGGACTTCCCACCAAACAGTCCTGTGACATTCCTGCCCTTTTGCCCCGT
>NODE-251-length-19589-cov-7.49964_pt1 | contig 19589 bp, 16 predicted proteins | sample MGYA00139097_ERZ477577 | MGnify/ENA metagenome assembly ERZ477577
CAAGACATTTCGATCCGATTTATATTATCGCTTGAATGTTTTTCCCATTTTTGTTCCCCCTCTTCGTGAACGAAAGGAGGATATTCCATTATTAGCCTACCATTTTCTGAATATTTTTTCGAAAAGGATGGGGAAAAAATTTAACGGTATATCAAAAACAGAAATGAAGAAACTGATGCAATACAATTGGCCCGGAAACATTCGAGAACTTGAAGGTATTATTGAAAGGGGTATGGTGTTGAGTAGCGATTCACACTTTCGGATTCCGGAACTAGGCATTGAACGACTCGAATTCTCCGTTTCCAAATCGGATGCCACCCTTGCAGAAAACGAACGATTGCACATCCTGCAGACCCTGAAAAAGACCGGGTGGAAAGTCCGGGGGCATGGTGGCGCTGCCGAGAGCCTTAACATCAATTATTCCACGTTATCCTATCGTATGAAAAAACTGGGCATTAAAAGACCACCGCATTTACGAAAGGGGCGAAAAAAAGCTGACCCCAAGGCGTCGCTCGTTGAGTCAGGGGAAAAAGATGAAATGGTCATGTGATTAGCTGGCGAATTTGCTTTAAGTGGCAAAAGGCGATGCCGATGAGGTAGAAATTGTGGACTATCACAAAGGATAAATATGAAATCAAAGAAAATGGAGCCTCTACAAATTCTCCTGGCATTGGTTGCATTTACAAATAATAGGCAACGCATGATAAATAAGTTCGGCTTACTCTGCAATGGTTCCCCCACAAGAGATGATGGAAGGACAAAAGGGTGTCAATACTTTGTCCTCTATCGCTCGTCAGCTGTAATGCCACCCTGATAAAGACTCTTAAGAAACCGGTCTCCAAAAAAACCAGCTGGTATTCATGCCGTCAGTGATGATTATCTCCTGATGAAAATGGTTCGGATCATTCATAAGATTGGCCTTTGACAAATCACAATGTTTGAAACCAGTGGCTGAAGCGATCATCTTTGAACTGAAGTACTTGTTCGAAACAATTAATTAATTTCGCTGTAATCGGACCGGGAGTCTCCAATACGATATCTTCGAAGCGAGATATGGGAAGTACTTTTGTCCCAGAGTGGGCGGTGAAAATCTCATCTGCTTGCATCATCTCTTCCGGGCGAATCTCCTCTTCGGAAACAAGTATCCCCAGAACAGGTGCAGCTTCGAGAATTGATTTTCGTGAAATGCCAGACAATATTCGTCCCAGAGGAGGTGTTTTAAGAACGCCATCTTTGACGATAAATACCGATTCAGTTCCGCCTTCTGCCATGTAGCCGTCTGTACCAATCATCAAGCCCACATCGAATCCACGGTTAATGGCATCCCTGCGGGCCATGTATCCGTTTAAATAGTTTGAACAAGCTTTAGCAGCCACAGGAACAGTTTGCGGATCGATTTTACGCCATTTTGATAGACACGCGGATACGGGATAGTGCATCTGATCCAGTTTCAACTCATTGCTTTCCGGAATAGCAAATATGGCTAAATCCAATTTTGAGTCCAGGACCAGCTGAATGATCGCTTCCTCACCCCAGTAGGCCAGAATCTTAATCAACCCGCGCCCAATTTGGCTAGCGGCCACCGTTTCTTTGACCGCGGCGATGATTTCATCGGTTGAATGGGCGAGTTTCATTTCTAAAAGTGCAACGCTGTTTTCCAGCCTTTTCAAATGTTCATCCATGCGAAAAGCAACCGGGCCATCCGGGCCCTTGTGGATGCCGAACACTTCAAAAATAGCCGACCCACGGGAAAAGCCGTGGGATAAAAGAGGCACAGTAGCCTTTTGGGCTGGAATCATATTGCCGTTGTGCCAGACTTTCGCATCATCTTGATTCATAAATCACTCCTCACATTTTATGTCGTCTCAATACCTTTCCCGAGGTGGCTCCGGTGATTTTGCCATCTTCGGCAGCAATTTGGCCGTTCACTATTACCCAGCGTATTCCTTCAGGCGACTGCATGGGATCTTCAAAGGTTGATCTATCGATAATGGTGTCAGGATTAAAAACCACCAGATCGGCATCCATTCCCGGCCGCAGGATTCCCTTATGATATAATCCAAACGTCTGGGCTGAAAGCGAGGTCATCTTGCGGACCGCATCTTCAAGCGTAATAATCCCCTTTTCCCTGGCATAACGCCCCAGAACCCTGGGAAAGGTCCCGGTCATCCGCGGGTGAATCTGTGAGGTCTTACTGAGGCCGGGTACGCCGTCAGAACCGATCATCGTACCCGGGTGTTTTAAGATCCGCTCAACGTCGTCGTCGTCCATCATAAAAATAATAATCATGGCCTCCCGCTTTTCCTCGACAGCCAGATCGAAATAGACATCAAAGGGATCTTTTCCTGTCAGTTGTGCGATATCAGTAATCGATTTGCCCAGAAAATCCGGATGGTGAGGGGAGGCACTGATGACAACGTTTTCAAACCCTGCACCCACAATCAGGTTTTCCCAGGTACCATCCCCCCCACTCAGGATCTCATCCTTAATTTGTTGGCGCACAACCGGATCTTTCAGTTTCGTGACGAATTGATCCTGCGCCTGAATGTGCGGTGGCAGGGCCGCCGGCAGGAGGGTGCTGCCGGCATTGTAAGGGTACTGATCCCAGGTGACCGTGAGTCCCTCTGTCCGGGCGTCGGAAAATGTTCTCAAAGTGGTTCTGCTGTTTCCAAAGTTCTTGCGCCCTGCGACCTTATGGTGAGCGATGTGGACCGCGATGTTTGCTTCCCGGGCGATTCTGAGAGTTTCCTGGATGGCCTCCGTTTCCAGGTCTCCCTCACTGCGCATGTGGGTAGTGTAGATCCCCCCGTATTCGGCAGTTACTCTGGCCAGCTCGATGATCTCCTCCGTATCGGCATAAACCCCCGGCACATAAATCAATCCAGAGGACAGGGCAAAGACCCCGGATTTCATGGCGTCGACCGTCAAACTCTTCATCTCGGCCATCTCTGTTTCGGAGGGAGCCCGGTTCTCGAAGCCCATCACCGCAATCCGAATGGTCAAATGACCCACTTGTGGAACCACATTAATACCGGGCTTTGCGGCATCCAGTTTTTCAAGGAATTGACCGAAGGAGCGCAGGGACCAGAATTCATCTCCCAGCGTTTGCCCTCCCACAACGACCATGGCGGCTCTCAAATCGTCTGCATGAGCATCTGAAACGGGAGCCATGGATAGACCACAATTACCGATCACCACGGTAGTCACGCCCTGCAACAGTTTCTGGCTGCATTGGGGATCGACGATCAGGTAAAGGTCGTCATGGGTGTGTGTATCTATGAACCCTGGACTCACCACCAGCCCGGATGCATCGAGCACCTGCTCGGCTGCCGCCGGCTCTTCCGGTCGCAAAACGGCTGCGATTTTCCCGTCAATGATCCCCACATCCCCTTTGAAAGGAGGGTTGCCGGCCCCGTCGATGATCGAGGCACCTTTTATCAGAATATCATATTTTCCATTCATCGTTTTCTCCTTGCAAGGTATTAACATATGTTTTGGCTTCTAGTGCTTCAATTTTCGTTGAACAAGGGGTGGCTATTATATATAAACAGCTCATATCATCGTTTTATACAGCAAACCCTAACAGTTTGGGTATAAATAGGGTGAATTCCGGGAATAAAACAATCAATGCCAGCACAACCATTTCAACGACAATATATGGCCAGACGGCTTTCACCAGTGGCCCAAATTCGACTTTACCGATGACCATTCCCATAAACAGACAGCCGCCCATGGGAGGTGTTATCAAGGCGATACTCAGGTTCACACACATCATTGTACCAAAATGAAGCGGGTGTATGCCGATAGCTGCTGCCAGCGGTGCCAGAACAGGGGCAAGTATGATCAGAGAGGCCGATATATCCATTAACATGCCAACAACAATCAGCAACAGGTTAATCATCAACAGAATCATGTATTTGTTGGATGTAAATGAGGTAAACAGGTCGGCCACCATCTGGGGAATATGCTCCATGGCCATCAGCCACCCTACCACAGCAGCAGCGGACAGAATCAAAATAATGATGCCAAGCATGATGGCGTTATTCAGCAGCAGATTATACAGGACTTTAAGGCTCAGGTTTCGATAAACCACAAACCCCAGAAACAGGGCATAAACAACGGCAACCACCGCGGCTTCTGTGGGGGTAAATATGCCACCGAGAATACCGCCGAGAACAATCAAAGGCATCATCAGCGCCCATATCGCTTCCCGCGTTCCCTTGACAACACGGGGGAGAGTCACCTTCTCTTCGCTTCTCGGATAATTTCTTTTTTTGGCAATAAATCGTGTCACAATCATCAACCCAATGCCAATCATCAACCCTGGTATAATCCCTGCTGCAAATAAACCTGCTATTGAAACCCCCATCAGGGCTCCATAGATCACCATGATGATGCTGGGCGGTATGATTGGGGAAATCACGGAGGAAGCCGCTGTGACAGCAGTACTGAACTCCCGATCATACCCCTCTTTTTCCATAGCGGGAATGAATATCGAGCCCAATGCAGCCGTATCAGCGATCGCTGATCCTGAAATACCGCCGAACATGATGGACGTGACAATATTAACATGGGCCAGCCCACCCCTGAGTTTTCCAAAAAAGATATTGGTAAAATTCACGATTCTGCTCGTCAGCCCGATGCTGTTCATGATATCTCCAGCCAGCAGAAAAAGGGGAAAGGATAGAAACACATACGAGTTCATTCCAGAAAAAAACCGCTGGGAAACCATATTCATAAATATGGGATTATCCAGCTGCAGAATTGAGAAGATAGCTGTGAGCCCAAGCACAAAACCGATGGGAACGCCAATGATCATCAGTCCTAAAAAACACACCAGAATAAATATGGCCATAAGGTTACCTCTCGGTTTCTAAAATGATTGTTTAAGCGCGCCTGCGTCAGCGGTAACCCTTTTCAGGAAATTTATCGTGAGTTGGATCATGGTCAGCAAGGCACCCACTGGAACAGACGCATAAATCCAGGACATGGACACAGGAAGACTTGCGGCTGTCATTCTGGTTGAGACTGCCATCCCGTAGCCCTTGGTCGTCAGAATCACCAGGAAATAACCCACAAGAAAATAAATACAGTACGCCAGAATCACCTGGATCCAGACAGGAAACCGCTTAACGACAATATCAATCTGGACATGTTGATTCCGGCGCATGGCAATATTCATTGCAATAAAGCCGGTCCACAGCATTAAGAATCTTGCCAGCTCCTCACCCCACTGAACGGGATTGTTAAACACATATCGGAATAAAACGCCTGTTGCCACGACGATAACCATAAATGCCAGGGTAAGGACACAGATAAATCCGGTTCCCGTTTCTATGATAAAGCCGGTTCTATCCAGAAATCGTACCCATTTGCCCGCTTTTATTTCAACCACCATCATCATTCCCTCTCTTCGCCTACTGCCTCAAACCAATGCTGCAAGGCAGCAACAGTTGCAGGGCGGTGCATCGAGTCTGGATGCCCCGCCCATATTCCAAATACGGTTTTTAAGAAAACCCCTTTATAATCCCAATTTCTTCTCTTCAGTCTTAATAGCCTGCAGCAGTTCTTCGACAAACTGGTCCCCAGCCACCTTTCTCATAAAAGCAAGGCCTGCCGGACGACCTGTTTTTGCAAATTCAGCCACTACTTCAGGTGACAGGACATTGATCTTCATTCCGGATTTTGCGAGCTGTTCCATGGACAGTTTCTCGCGAAGCACACTCATACCTACCATTGTTACTTTTGCTACTGCCCAGGAATCCCTGATCAGTTTTTTATCTGTAGCGGAAAGATCCTCAAACCACCTGGCGTTGGATAGAACAAACTGATAACCCCACTGAGTTCTGGCCATGGTCAGATATTTCTGGACTTCATTCAACTTTGCAGATTCGATCAAAAACGGAGGATTGGTCTGGCCATCAATCACACCGGTTTGCAAGGATGTGAAGACCTCCGCAAAGGCAATGGGAACCGCACTTGCGCCGAATGCGTTGAACATCGCCGTTCCCATCGGGTCCATGACACGCATTTTCAACCCCTTGAGATCTTCAGGACGCTCGATGGGACGTTGATTGTTGGTAATGGCCAGATAATTATATCCCATGAGATAATCAAAGCCTATCGTTCCGGTTTTCTTGCCAACCTCATCCAGAAGCTTTTTTCCAAACGGGCCTTCAAACACGGCCATGGCCACATCTTCATTCTGAAACAGATAGGGCGAAAAACCAGCCAGTCCGGGAAGGTATACACGTGCGACAGCCGGCATTGATGCAAAAAACATCTGTGTAACTCCACTGGTAACCGCTTCCATCTGATCCGACTCGTTGCCCAGTGTGCCCATAGGGTAAACCTCCACGTCAAATTTCCCGGCACTTCTGCTTTCAAGGACATATTCAAAGACCTCGGCACCCGCATGGATAGCATTTGTCATTGAGTTACCAGGTCCGGAGTGACTCAGTTTGATCTTGACCGGCTTTGTTAGAGCCATCGCAGCACTTGAAAAAACAAAAGACAACGTGATTAGAAAAATTAAAGTTTTCAGCCATTTCTTGGTCATATTCGCTCCTTTTCCCTGAATGGGTAAATTAAATTATGTCTGTTGAAGGTCCCCGCTCGTATGAACCACACGTGGATACCTATAAAAATCTTGATCGATTGCGAAAACTACCGGTCCTGATATTTAGCCTGAAAGCACTACAAATGTAAAAATTCCGGGTCCAGAGGACCCAGCTTTGTCAAGCCCTCTTCAAGAGGGTTTCGTGAGATAACGTTGTCATCCTCTCGGAGGAAGGGATATAGAATTTTATATTCCATTTTCTCCGGGCTCATCAACACATTGCGCCTTAATAAATCTCCTAATAGCAACATCTCCCTCCCCTTTTTTTATCATTCTGTCTTTGGTTTCGGTTGACTGAGTTTTTATGGATATTTTTAGCCTTTACCTTTAATAAAAACTAACGCTCTTCTTTAGCAAATATCGTGCCAGTCATTTACTGGAATATTAGCTATAATTTTCAGTTACTTAAGAGCCTTCCCAGGATGGCATTTGTTGTAGATGCGTAAATAATTGATCGATATTGTTTGATATATTACTCAATATGGCTGGGTGAGTTTAGTGACTGCCCAGTTAAGTTTTCAAAAATTCGGAAAAACAGAAAAACCGATTCTGAGTCGATCGTTAAAATTGATCGAATATTCCATCAAATATCGATATACAACATGTAAACATATATTATAATCAGTTTGATTTTTAATAGCCCCTGATATGATAGCTCAACGATTTTAGCAGACTGACTATAACAGATGTACAGTTTTTGCCCATTGTCAAAGAATATGCACGCCGGATAGACCTGGTGGGCACGATCAATCAGATGGTTGATACACAAATGGATCTCCAGCCTGGGCCGGTCGTTCTCGGCTTGGTTCTGGATACAGGAACACGACGCTGACCGATTAATTCCTGTCAGGCTGTGGAAGCGATTTTGTGCTGGTTGAGGGATTTAATGAAAATATTAAACTGACACGGACAGAGACAATTATGGACGGTCATGATATTTGAGATTTTCGATTTGAGAAGAAAGAGGGATAAATCAAATGAGCCATATTGAGTAATATATCAAACAATATTGAACCATTATTTACTCATCTACGACCAACGCCATATTGGGGTATACATTTAAGTAACCGTAAATACAGATAAATAATTCAGAATACGACTGGCACGTTATTTGCTGATAATAGTCTATTATTAATGGCAAACGCTGAAGAAAATCATTGATTATATTAATCGCAAAATATAGCCAGAGAGATTCAGTCAGCCAAAAACAAAGACAGAATGATAAGAAAAAGGGAGGGGAGATGTTGCTAATAGGAGATTTATTAAGGCGCAATGCCTTGGTGAGACCGGATAAAACTGCAGTTATTTGTGAAAACAACACCATGACCTTTTGTGAATTAAATGATGCGGTCAATCGGTTTGCTAATTCACTGCTGGAACTGGGGGTTCGCAAAGGAGATCGTATCGGATTGCTGGAAACAAATTCGCATCTATGGCTGGTGTGTTATTTTGCATCAGTAAAAATCGGGGCGATCCTCGTACCCATCTGCTTTTGGTATCAGGGGCCCGAGATACAATATGCAGCAGATAAGGCCGGAATATCAACATTCATAGTCGGACAGGATTATCTCAAGATGATCGATGGCATCAAAGACGATCTGAAAACGGTCGCTCAGTATATCGTTATTGGAGATGACCCCAGTGGCGATAAGCTCAACTTTCACCAGATGGTTGCCACCGGCAGTGAAGAAGAACCCGGTGTTGTTGTGGATGAAAATGATCCTCATATGATTCTGTTCACGAGCGGAACCACAGGTGTTCCCAAAGGGGCAGTGATCAGTCAACGTGCCTATTACTTGAATGCAAGCATTTTTATGCAACAAATGGGTGCGAATGATAGCAGTATCGGCATGTGTGTTTATCCCTTGTTTCACATGGGGGGGGTCATGTGGGCAATTATAACTGCCTATGCGGGGTTGACGTTAGTTATTGTCACTACCCCACCCACACCGGAAAAGATTCTGAGCGCCATTCAGCAACATCGTGTGACCCATTTTGCAGCCGTGCCAACCCTCTGGCGCCGATTGCTTGAATACCCCGGTTTTGATGACTACGATTTAAGTTCATTAAAACTTGCCATGGGGGCTTCAGATGCCATGCCCAAAGAGCTGCTTGAGGAAGTATTGAGAAGAACCACGGCATCGTCGCCTCAATTGTATGGCTTAACAGAGGGCGGATTTCCGACCTATTTAAGTCCTGAAGATGCCACCAGAAAAATCGGTTCTTCAGGAAAGGCCCATTGTCAGGTTGAAATCCAACTGGTTGATGAAAACGGAAATCAGGTTCGCCAGGGAGAGGTCGGAGAAATCATCTGTCTGGGAGAACATCTTATGTCCTTTTACTGGGATATGCCCAAGGAAACGGAAAATACGATAAAAGATGGCTGGCTCTATACAGGAGACCTGGGTCGGTTCGATGAAGACGGGTACCTCTATGTCGTTGGCAGAAAGAAGGAGATGATCATCAGTGGCGGTCAAAATATCTACCCTGCAGAACTCGATAGGGTGCTTCACAAGCATCCGGACATCGCAGAGGCTGCGGTTTTTGGTGTCCCCGACAAAGAGTGGGGAGAAGCGGTTTTTGCCGTTGTGGTCCCAAATGAAGGGGCTTCCTTGACGGAAGAGGATATCATCGCTTTTGTTAAGAAAAACATTGCGTCTTACAATAAGCCGAGATATGTCCGGTTTGCCGATTCCTTACCGAAAACAGCTGCAACCGGCAAGCTTCAAAAGGTTCAGTTGAGAAAGTTTTATATGGATCAGCTCAATCTTGTTGAAACGAAGTAGTTTGATTAATTTGCTGTTTTCTTTAACAGGACTGGCACCAAAAGGAGAATATAATGACATATTTATTTATACTATACATATACAAGCTGTAATACAGATTCTCCCTGCTTGTCAACGTGCGAAATTTCAAATAATTGGAAGATAATTATCCAATATATTTGAAAAACTTCAACACTCTTAAAAAGGAGGTTTTCATGAGACGGTTAAAGCTTTTATTAAGTCTGGTATTGTGTGTTGGTTTTCTCAGCCTGGGTCCTGCATCCGTTAATGCAAAAGTGCTTTGGCGTATGCAGAGTTATATGCCAGCGACATCCGAACTTCATCAGTATATTCAGGAATTTTGTGACAAATTAAAAGATGAAACCGATGGGGAAATGGAGATAACCTTATATCCTGGAAATGCACTTTTTCCAAACTTAAAAGTTTTTAAAAATGTTCAGTCCGGTGTTGTCGATATGGCACAGACCGTTGTACTTTACTATTTGGGAGAGTTTCCTGAAGGAGCGGCTCTTCTTCCTCCCTATGGCCCTGGGCGGTATGATGATATGCTTCAGCTTCTTTACTACAGGGGTTTAAGGGATTTAATTCAACCTTTTTATGAGAAACAGGGCCTGATGACGCTGGGGTATTTTCATCCTGGCGCAGAACCGATTTTTAGCAGAGTACCTATTCGGACGATGGCTGATTTCAAAGGTAAAAAGATTCGAATGTTGGGTTTATCCGCCAAATTTTTTACAGATTATCTGGGCGCTTCGACTGTTACACTGGGCGGCGGTGACCTGTTTCCTGCTCTGAGTAATGGTACGATCGATGCTGCCGAGTTCAGTGGCGGATCCCCGGATTATGCCCTTGGAATGCACAGAGTAACAAAATATATCATCATGCCCACTTATCTGCAAACGGGCTTTACTGAGTTTCTTATCAATAAAAAGTCGTATGATAGCCTTCCTGAGAAGATTCGTAAGACATTTGATCTCGTTGTCAGTTGGGCGGAAGTTCACATTACCCTCAAAGTGGAACGTGATAACCAAATTGCCTTGAAAAAAATGGTCGAAGAAGGGGGCATGGAAGTTATCTGGTTACCTGATGAAGATGTGGAAAAAATCCATAAAATGGCCATACAGTTCTGGGATGATGAGCTGGCGACCATATCCCCGATGACCAAGGAGATTATCGATATGTATAAGACGCTTGCTAAAGAACGAGGACTTGTCAAATAGTGGTGCGTGCCCAGGATATGGAATAAAATGCCGTCTTGAGCTGCCATATTTCTGGGCACCGATCAATTCAAATGAAGGATATTCAAAATGGTGTCTAAATTAATTTACCTTGTTGAAGGTATCAGCGGTTGGTCAGGAAAAATCGGGAGCTGGCTTATCGTACCGATTAGCCTGTTTACGTTGCTTGAGGTTGTATTAAGGTACTTCTTTAATTCACCAACCAACTGGGCAAGTGAAGCAACTGGATACCTTTTTGGAATCATGTGTTTTTTAGCAGGCGGATATTGCCTGCGCCATGGTATGCACGTAAAAATGGAAATAATTACGGGCAGGTTGTCCCAAAGAAGACGGGCAGTCCTTGAGTTGATCACCTCAACCTTCACCTATCTGTTTTTAATAATGCTTCTATGGCGAGGCTATCTTTTTGCGTTGGAGGCCACTGTCGCATTTGAAAGAAGTGGAACGGAATGGAATCCGCCCTACTGGCCTTTTGTCTGGTTTTTGCCGATCGGTGCTTTTCTTCTCCTTCTTCAAGAATTATCCCACCTTGCCAGCAATCTAATCTGCATTGCTAAAAAAGAGAGACCATAATGGACCCAGTCATTATTATTATCGTTATGTTTTTCAGCCTATTGGGCCTGCTGGCTTTGGGGCTTCCATTGGTGTTTCTAACGGGTGGAATTGGTACGGCGGTTATATTGTTCCTGTTCGGCCCTGCTTTCTACATGTCGGTTATTACGTCCATATTGACGACAAGTACCAGTATTTTATATGCAGCGATACCGCTATTTATTTTCATGGGAGCCATTCTACAGGAATCTGGAATTGCCGAGGATTTATTCAGTGCTCTTCAAGCCTGGGCCGGTGGAATTAGAGGTGGCTTGGCCATGGGCACAGTAGTGATTTGTTGTATATTTGCAGCTATGGTAGGTGTCGCTGGCGCTTCTGTGGTTATTATCGGGCTGATCGCTTTACCGAATATGTTCAAATATAATTATGATAAAAATATTGCCCTGGGTACAATTCTTGCCGGTGGAACATTAGGCCAGCTTATCCCACCAAGCTTGCTGTTTATTGCATATGGCGTTGAAGCCAGCGTCTCCGTTAGTGATCTGTTCTTGGGAGGTATCCCTGCAGGTCTTATTTTAGGAGGTTTATTCATCATTTACATTTTCATTCGAGCAAATCTGAACCCTGAGATGTGTCCTATCGTGCCCGAAGAGGATAGGCCAAATTTAAAGGAAAAGGTCGCCCATCTGAAATCCATTATTCTTCCGGCTCTTGTGATCATTTTTGTTTTGGGGTCTATCTTCACTGGCATAGCCACCCCTTCGGAAGCTGCTGCAGTAGGCGTTTTGGGGGCGATTATCACAGCTGGAATGAAACGAAGGTTGACTCTGAAGATGTTAAAAAAGTCGATAATAGCCTCTTTTGGAGTCAGTGGAATGATTCTCTGGCTTGTCTTCGGTGCCAAGTGTTATTCGCTTGCTTTGATAGCTTCAGGCGGTATGCAGACATTACAACAAATGTTTATTAGCCTTTCACAATCCTTAAGTCTATACCCAACTCTTTTCTTAATGTTTGGGATAATATTCGTCATGGGTTTCATTTTGGAACCAATAACGATAATTGTTATTACCGTCCCAGTATTTATTCCCATTGTCAAATTGTTTAATATTGATCCTATCTGGTTTGGTGTAGTGTATGTTGTTTTCCTGCAGTTAAGTTATATAACGCCGCCATTTGGTTACAGCCTGTTTTATCTCAAAGGCGTAACACCACCAGATATATCTCTGGCTGACATATACTCTTCTGTGAGCTGGTTCGTAATTCTGGAACTCATCGGAGTTGGGCTGATGATCGCATTTCCGATTCTGATCACGTTCTTTACCTCATAACGGAAGAGGACGTCATCAATTTCGTAAAGCAAAACCTCGCGTCTTACAATAAAGGGAGTTTGGAACCCAAAGCAAAGCCCAGCGTTTCTAACCGGGCCCAAATAAAACGAATATAAACGGAGAAAAGAGATGAAGGTACAAGAAAATGCAGGTCTGATATATATAAAACATGAGATTGCGACATGTGAGCGTCGTATAAAACGGATCAAGGAAAATCCAGATCCATCAAAGCCCCAATCAAACATCTTGCTCTACGAAATGGAACGAGATTTCAGAATTGAGCAAAGAGAGGCGTGTAAAACAGGAAAACCTGTTGGTATCGCATCGATGGGCGGCCTTACGAGGGCCATGGGAATGGTTCCCTGGGACGCGATCATGTCCGCCGACAGAACCCATGGTAAGGCGGCCACGCAATATTTTGAAACCATCAGGAAAGAGGGCATTCCCGAACATACCTGCGACCGCTGTTCGATACTGATTCCGATGGTCCAGCAAGGCGATTTCCCCAAACCGCAGTTTACATTCATGTCGAATTTCGAATGCATCCCGGTACTTTTTGCCCATGCAGCCCTGTGTCACACAATGGACATTCCGTCATTCAACATTGACATTCCGATTAAAAGCTTCAAAATGGATAATGATGAAGAGGGGCTGGCGTATGTAGTGGAACAACTTCGAGAAATGGTCGCCTATATCGAAAAGACGGTGCCTGGTACGAAATACAACGAAGAACTGCTGGTTGAACTACAGGAGTACGATCGGCAGTTTTTACTGGAATTTCGAAAACTTTGGAAGCTCAAGGCCACTATACCATGTCCGCTGAGCGGCCGCGAGAGCTTCAGGGAGATTCGGCTGCCGAGTATGTACCCCGACCCTGCCAAAGCGGTAGACTACATGCGGTTGTATTTGAAAGAGATCGAAGAGCGTGTTGAGAAAGGTTTTTCAGCAGCCCAGCCCGAGGAAAAACTGAGGTTGTTATGGTCAGTGGCAGGACCCTTTTACGATGACCCCTTCAGCTGGTTGGAACAGCGTGGTGTATCCATACCCGCGGCCGAGATGACCGTCTACAATGGCTGGTTTTCCGGCAGGGAGGCAATGTGGGGTGATCCCTGGCCCGGCAGGAAACTGACCCCTCTGGAAGAAGAGGCCAGACAAATGGATTTTGTCTGGGGAAGAGAGGGCCACTACTGGGTTGATACTCATCTGCACTCCTGCCGGGATCTTCATCTGGATGGTATCATCTATTTCCAACAATGGGGATGTCCTACCAGCAACAGCCTCGGCAAAGTCATCGCCGATACGGCTGAAAAGGAACTAGGGATACCGACACTTTTGATTGAAGGCAGAATGCTGGAAAGCAGCATGTTCGACAAAAAGGATTTTTATGGTCGATTAGAAGAGTTCACGGAAATCTGTGCGGCAAAAAAGGCCAATCGACAAACAAGTCCTTAAAGGACAAACATAGTGGCCAAAGACTCCATAGACGCATACGAATAGGAAAATCAAACCAATAAAAGCGATAAATGAGAGTGTGACAAATGGAAGAGAAATTTCAGACGCTAATACACAGTAATGATCCCGAGAATAGAAACAAATGGGCTTTGGAATGGAAGGAGCAAGGGCATAAGGTTATTGGGCTGCTGGATATCTATGTCCCTGAAGAGATAATTTCTGCAGCCGGTCTACTGCCTTGGCGCATAACCGGCACCTGGGACGCGGCAGTCCCCCGTGCAGCTGTCCATCGGCCATCCATGACATGCCGGTATTGTACACATGTCCTGGAGTCATTCATGAACGGTGATTTGGATTTTGTCGATGGATTGGTAACAACCCAGATAGATGACGATTTCAAAAGGTTATACGATGTGTTGAATTACATTGATAAGCCCGGTTTCTTGCATATCATGTATCTTCCCCACACCACATCGAAAACAACATTGGACATGTGGAAAAAGTCTGTCAATTCGTTCAAGGAGGCTATTGAAACCTATTCGGGGAATAAAATCGACCCTGATGAGCTACAGCGTCAAGTTCTTATATACAATAAAATGAGGGCACTTTTAAGAGAAGTCTACGAATTGCGAAAGAGAGAAGTGCCGGCGCTGACTGGTGCAGAAGCATTAGGCCTGACGTCGGCAGCTCGCATTATGCCGAGAGAGCTGTTTAATGAACAGTTGGAACAGCTGATTCCTTATCTGAACGAGCGTAAGATTGAGAAAAGTGATGGCAAGCCCCGTATTTTCATGGGCGGAGAGTGGCTGGATCACCCTGGATATGTGCGTCTTGTCGAAAACGCCGGTGCGACTGTCGTTATGGACGAATTTGATACGGGATCCCAGTATTTCTGGGACATTGTTTATGATACGTCAGACGATTTATTAGGGGCCCTGGCAAAACGATACATGATGCGGCCGGGGCTTTCCCGAATGGCACAGTGGGAAATGCAGGCGAACCGAAATCTGGCATGGATGAATGAATTCAACGCCGATGGCGTCGTTGAGTTGCGCTCACTGTATTCACTTCCATTGGACTATCGGTATCTCTTCATGAGGAAAATCTACGATAACAATAATATTTTCTATCTAAGTCTTAACAGGGAGTATCACCTCTCAGGCCAGGGTATGCTCCAAACACGAATTGAAGCGTTTCTTGAAATGGTTGAAAGAAAATCCCGTGCGACATCCGTGTAGAAAATGATAAATGTTGGTTTGGACATCGGTAGCCAGTTCGTGAAAACAGTTGTTCTTAAGGATCGAATCAACGTTGCAACGTGTGTTGACAAACTTGGCAGCGGCAGTATCGAGACCCTGGTTTTTGACAATTACATAACGGCACTCCAGAAGGCGGGCATTGAAGAGAAAAATGTCGATTATACCGTAGCAACCGGTATTGGGCGCGAATTTATTGGTTTTGCCGATATTCAGATATCTGAAATATTGTGCAGCACTCGCGGGGTTAATTGGCTGCCTCCCCCAACCGGGTTTTTTCTTGACATGGGAATGGAAAAGGCAATTGTCGTGAAAAATCATGATGGGAAACCGTTTCAATCATTTCGAAACGACCGGTGCGCTTCAGGAACCGGAAGATATCTCGATATTGCCGCCAAACCGCTTGGTTTGAGCGTGGAAGAGATGGGAGAAGTGTCTCTGAAATCAACGAAGGAGATTTCAATCAGCAGCAACTGCGCTGTATTCGCCGAATCGGAAATTATCTCACTTATACACCAGAAAGAAAAAACAGAGGATATTGTACGGGCCATATTTAAATCCATGGCATCAAAGGTACACTCACTCATACTTAAAATGGGTAACGTGAAAAATCTGACAATGATTGGGGGCTTTGCAAAAAATGTTGGTCTGGTAAAGGCTATCGAACTTGAGGCCGGCTGCGAGGTTATTGTTCCGAGTATCATAGACCCCCAACTGGTCACGGCGCTGGGGGCTGCACTTATCGGGTCTGAAAACGAAAAGACGACAGCTTCATTGTAAAAGGAAATAGATGATAACAGCAGGAATTGATGTCGGCTCCCTCAGTACAAAAGCAGTCATTGTGGCAGATGGGAAGCCTGTTGGGAGTGGTATCGTGCTAACATCTCCCGATACGGAAGCCTCAGCCGCAAATTCGATGAACAAAGCCCTGCAGCAATCAGGTTTGGCCAGAAACGATATTCTGCATGTGACCGGAACGGGATACGGAAGAATAAACATTTCATTTGCGGATAAAACAACGACCGAGATCGCCTGCCATGCAAAAGGAGCCAATGCCCAAAATGGTTTGGTTCGCACCATTCTCGATATGGGGGGTCAGGATTGCAAGGCAATACGGTGTGATGAACAAGGCAGGGTGGTCAATTTTGTGATGAACGACAAATGTGCGGCCGGAACCGGTCGCTTTTTGGAGAGAATAGCCGACTTGATCGACTGTTCATTGGAAGAGCTTGGCCCCATGTCTTTGCAGGGAGTGAATAAACACCTCCCGATCAGCAGCACCTGCGCCGTATTTGCCGAAGAAGACATCCGAAAACTGATCAGGGCAGGCGAAGATGTCAACGCCATTCTCGCAGGCGCTTTTGATTCTCTTGCCATCAGAATTCAAGCATTGATAGACAGGGTCGGAACGGAAGAAACCCTTTGTTTCAGCGGCGGTGTGGCAAAAAATGTCGGAATCGTTACCCGTCTGGAAAAATCCCTGGGACTAAAGATCTTCATCCCTATCGATCCCCAGATCATCGGGGCATTCGGAGCGGCGTTGATTGGATGGGAAAGCATGCAATAAGGGGCAATCAAAAGCTTTTTTTATTTTAACCGGACAGTCGTCTTTTTAGCGAAAATGATGATCAACAATGAGCTAAACGGGGCACTGATTAGCAAAACAAGTTATCGGTATTTCAAATTCACGACGGTATTTTGACTTCGCTTAAATTATGTCAACTTACTGAGCCAATTGCGAAAGTAGCGCGCACAAAGTGCAAAATTGATATGCACCGGGTTGTTGGTGACATATAGGATTATTTTCGAGCCACCTATCCTTAAATCGATACTTTTTCAGTCATTTTAGACGCAGCTATCCTCTCCGCTTCAGTAGCTGTCATTACGTTGCTGTTTTACCTGTTCTTTTTCATATAATGAGCCGGATGATTTGCTTTGCAGCAATTGCCACCAATGTCAATCGGCATTCAAAATTGACCCACCATCGGCGTCCAAAAATGACCCACCTAATGGTTACGGGTTTGATTCCGGAGGGCCCCCATGGGGGGCCTCCGGGGTGATTGTTTAGCGGGGTCACCCCCTGTTCTTCATACGATAGCTATCATTTCCGGTTTCTATAATTTCACAATGATGGGTCAACCGGTCTAAAAGTGCGGTGGTCATTTTCTTGTCATGGAACACCTGGGGCCATTCTCCAAAGGTCAGATTCGTCGTGACAATGATCGAGGTCAACTCATACAGTTTGGAAGTAAAATGGAAGAGCAGCTGGCTCCCATTTTTAGAGAATGGCAGATAGCCAAGTTCGTCCAACACAACCAGATCAAAACGTGACAGCATGGCAGACATTTTTCCGCCATTGCCTTCCATTTTTTCCTGCTCCAGGGCATTGGCCAGGTCCACCAGATTATAAAATTTGGCTCGGTAGCCATTTCTGACCGCATGTGCTGCAATGGCGATGGATAAATGGGTCTTGCCCGTACCGGTGCCGCCGACAAAGATAAGGTTGGTGCATTTTTCAATAAAACTACCTTCGTAAAGGGAACGGACCTGCTTTTCGTTCACAGCGGATTCTTTAAAAACAAAATCATCCAAATCTTTGACCACCGGGAACTTGGCATGCCCCATTCGATACCGGATGCTCCGTAGATGGCGTTCGGCAGCTTCGGCCTTGATAAGTTCCATGATAACTTTTTCGGTCGCCCAACGTGCCTTGCGCCCATTGGCCATCACCTCATCAAACACATCTCGCATACCTCTCAGCTTGAGTTTTTCCAGTATCTCAAGGATATCATTGCGCAGCATGGGGAACCTCCTTGATCAGCCGGTCATAGCGATCACAGTCTGCCACAGGCTGGCATTCGATCTGTAAATGGGCACCGACATCAATATCCCTCGCTGACTCGTTATCCTCCCTACGATAAAGCAGATTCAGCACTACCTCTTTGCTGACAGTCTTCATCTTCAGTGCCTGAAGGCAGGCCTGATCAACGGTCTGAACGCCGAAGTGCGGCACGGTGGTCAGTATGGCCACAAACTGCCGGTCCCAGTCAGAGTAGCGGCGACGTAACTGCTCCCGGATCGTTTCGATGCCTTCAGGCAATTCCCAGTTTTTAAATGGCGCACCATTTCGTAGCGCCCCAGGTTTTGTCTCCAGCGCAGGCAAATAGTGCCATGGATTAAACACGGTCTTGCCGCGCCCAAACTCCCGGACATGATCGCCCACGACCTCGCCGTCATAAACAACCAGGATTCTGGTCGCGTACACACGCATTTGAACCGTCTTTCCTGTAAATCTGCAATCCACACTGTAGCGGTTGTGATCAAAGCTCAATAGGCTGCTCGGGCTCACGCGGGCTGGTCTTTCGGCATACCCGTCAAATGTAGACGAGGGCAGTTTCAATAAATAAGATCGCTCATCTTTGAATACCTGCCAGACGGTCTTTTCTTTAATCTCAGGATGCCGGTGAGTTTTTGCCCAACTGATACAGCATTCCATCAAGTGTGTATTCAGTTCTTCAAAACTCTTGACCTTAAGCCGGGGAGTAAAAAAGTTCCGGCGTACCACACCCACCTGGTTCTCCACCTGGCCCTTCTCCCATCCAGAGGCGGGCGATAACGAAAGACCGTTTCAGATCTTTCTGACCTTGCAGATAGAGTCCGGCCAGCGCACCACTTCGCCTAGCAGCGCCAGGGGCAGGCCACGGCGCCCGTTATGCCCCCCGGGGCCCATGCGCGCCTTCCAGTGGCCGGCAGTCACCCGGTCCAGGATTTCGGTCTGCTGCACGGGCCGCGAGCTGCTGCCGCCCACGGCCCGCAGAGCGTTGACCACCATGACCACCGAGGCCACCGAGCAGGCGGCCTCATTGAACTGCTTGACGTGATGGCGCCAGAGGGCCTGCTGCAGGGTACCGGCGATGATCCCCGGCGGGTTTTCGGTTGCTGTTTGTGGGATTGTGAGAGGTGGGCGTACTTTTGAGTCATTATCAAGGTGGTGTGTCCTAAAATTTCCTGCAAGGCTTTTAGGTCCCCTCCCCTCATCACAAAATGAGACGCGAAGGTGTGCCGTAGGTCGTGAAACCTGAAATCGTCTATCCCTGCCCTTTTCATTGCTGCTTTAAAGCCGTCCTTCAAGCTGTCCATCAGATTTCCCTGAAACGTGAAAACACACTTGACACCTAAACCCTGTCTTTTGCGAATACGCTTAAATAAGGCGTTCAATGCGTCATTTATGGGAATCTGCCGGGGATTTAAGGTCTTGGTCTTTGTCAGATAAATAAAATCGCCTCTAATTTGGTCCCATTCAAGGCGGAGTATTTCCTCGCTCGCAAATATTCCGTCCTTACCTAAATTGTTGACAT
>NODE-252-length-19556-cov-19.0971_pt1 | contig 19556 bp, 17 predicted proteins | sample MGYA00139097_ERZ477577 | MGnify/ENA metagenome assembly ERZ477577
CGGGATGAGTGCAAATACGCTGCGGTGAAGCAACGAAAAGAGAGCAATAGCAGCCACAGCACAAGGGCACCACGATAGTATATGGTGAGTTTGTCTTCTCCTGCGAGACCTGACATCATGAGGATACCGATGGTTAAAGACAGCAGGATAATGGCCAGACGCTGGAGCGTTTTTTCTCCTTTGAACCTCGGTATAATTTCTTGTTCGGCAAGATCAGATGCCGTCTGGCCCATATAGAGAAACAGGCCGTTAACAGCTGCTGTTGCCCCGCATATAACAACCACTCCCATTAGCAGTCGACCGTTTTGCCCCATGATTGATCTGGCTGCCTTGAGGTGGGGCAGTGACGACTCGATAAGTGAGCTAGACGGTACGTACGCCCTTGATACCGCGCCCCATAAAATGAACAGCATAAATATGGTACAGATAGCCGCAAGTGCCGGTATAAGTTTGTTTTTCGCCTGGGAATTGATGATGAGATCAAAGCCAAGAAAGAGCAAAAGAGCTCCAGATGCAGCAGCCAGACTGGTAAGCTCACTTGCCTGAGTCGTTATATTCGCGGAAGGTGAGGAAAACAGGCCTTCGATGAGCAATAATGAAAAACTCAACAGGGTACAGCTTACCAAGAGCAGTTGGAATTTGGCTGCCCATGATTTGTCAATGATATTGAAGACAAGAATGAAACCAAGGAGAAGAAACGCAAATCCGAAGTTGGGAAACCAATAGACAAATATCTCATTAAAGGCAAAACCTGCGGTCACCAGGACGCTCGTTGCCGCCAGCAGGGTCACTGAAAGCCGGGCTGAGATAACAAGGGCTGCTGCTGGAAATCTGCCGAGAACCTTGGCCAACAGAGACAACTCATTTCCCTCGTCTGCCTGCCTGCCGAGATAAAATATGCTATACGCACACATACAGGAGACCACTGCAGCAACTGCCACGGACAAAAAAAATAATGCCCCATTGTAGCCAGCACTGTTGCCAAGCAGTACTAAGGTCTCAGGTGACAACATCACACCTATGGGAATGGCGATGGAATAAAGGAACAACTTCATGGATCACAAGTCGACAATGTGTTTTGGCGATTTACCATTACAGATGTGTATCATTGTCGATGAAGTAAAGAAGGGTACCAGTCGAATCTGGTCTCTACTTCTTAGTATCAACCCAGGTTAATATGGCTTTCAGAAAACTCTTCACCTACGTAATTCTATTTATTGGCAGTCTCTGTGTAATGGTTGGATTGGCATTTTCGGCCATGTACCTTTATGGAGCAGTTATTGCCCCTTGGGGTGAGGCGGATCAATCACTACTGTTTTGGCACCTTCCCATTCTGTTCTTTGGTATCTTTTCAGTCATTTTGGGATTGGCCATGTCCTTTTGGGGAATAAATCGGATTAGATTTGAAGATACTCCCCAAGATCCCCGATCAGAGGCACGATAGGTATAATCTTCAATTTAAGTGGTGATAGAATTTCAGATCCACAGATTACTCGTATTGATTACTCGTGTTGCGCAGCTGGGTTAGTGCTCATGAACTCGGCGTAATCTCTGGATCATTCGAGAAGGCAGGGGTTTATAACACAACCACTGCTTTACCTACGGTAGGTGAAGATCTGTGGAGGTAAGCTCATTAATCGATGCTGGTATTATTTTGGCTTGATTTGTGTTAACCTTCAGGCCATAAACTAACTGACCGAAGATGTGATTAATCTTAGTCGTCTTCTAAAAATCAAAGAGAATAGAGAATTATGGCATTTAGAAAAAATTTTAAAGTTTCGTGGTCAGAGGAAAATCAGGAGTACGTTGGCTTATGCCAGGAGTTTCCAAAATTATGCAGCCGCGATGAATCCCCAGTCGGTGCGCTGAAGGGCATTCGCAGTCTCGTTGATAAAGAAAACATCCGGCCAGATATTAAAGAGAAGATTATCTGATAAGACCCTTCTCTGCTTCCCATAGCCTGCTTCATAATATTTTTTCGATCGAGGATTTTCTGAGTCGCAACCAACTCCACGGTCCAGCAGATATTCTCACTGGCTATATGTGCTTAAAAGCTCACCGGCGTCAGGTTTGGCCGAGCCTTAGCAGCATACCTACCACAACTCCGGATGGTTGAGAGAATCGACGCAAACTATTTTGACAGAGGGCTTTCCAATACTGCATTCTTTGAGGCTGAGCCCCTGCCATCCAAAGGGATAGTGCAGTTTATGCGGCGGCATATAAGGCTCAGCCACATCCACTCTAAAGCCAAACCTGCTGTAATATTCAGGGTCACCATAAACAAAGATAATTTGAACACCCATTGTCGATAGTTGCTGCACACCGCTTTCTATTAGTTTTGAGCCAATGCGACACTTCTGATAATCGGGCTTTACTGCCAGAGGCGCTAAAATATATCCCAGGAAGTTCTCATTGTTGCGGCTGGTCACGGGACTGAAGGCCACGTGGCCAGCCGCAACCCCATCGTTTTCAGCCACCAGAGATAGTACCCGGGGAACTGCATTCTCTGCGAGCAGATTGACGGCCAGTTCAGCAACAAGTTCTCTTTCGCTTGATTCGAAGGCAGACCAATGGATCTTGTAGACATTGTCCCGATCAAGATTTGTCGCTGCTCTGATATGCATGCTTTGCTGCGAACCATTGATTAAAATGACTGGTCCCCCTTTGAGTCAGGGAATCGGGACAGTGAAGATTGAGCCCTGTTGTACGGTAGTATTAAAAGTTTACGCTATATGCCCGGACAGGCTGGCGAAAACCCTTCAACGACACTTCACCTATATCAAGTAACGTCTCCATGCCTTCATAGTGATCAGCAATAAACTCAGATACCACTATCTGCTCTGGATCGGCAAAACCGCATAGCCGCGCCGCCAGCTGGACGGCACTTCCGAAAAGATCACCGTGATCCTCGATAGGCTCTCCAGCACTAATGCCAATTCGCACATACAGTTCTTGATCAGTGCTCGTACGATTGTGATCCTTAAATTTTTTCTGAATCTCAATGCCACAGGCGACTGCATCGTCTGAAGAGACAAAGGAGGCCATAATACCGTCACCGGTGTGTTTCACTTCACTACCCCGATACTGCCTGAGCGCATTACGGGTAATCGCGTTGTGAATGTTAAGAAGGTGCAGAGCCCTGGTATCACCAAATTTTGAAGTCATGAGGGTTGAATCCTTCAGATCCGTGAACATGATCACCCGAAATGCACTATCGACTTTGTTTTCAGCGGCAGAGGAAGCCTTGGTGGGATCATCAATTCGCCCTAAAAAAGCCTCAACTACATTGGGATCCACTTCTATGATTTCATGAGGGATATCTCCATGGGCTTCATCGTGGGCATTCTGAATAGAATTTTTATCAGGGGCGTCAACAAGGCAGAAGGCGGTACATCTTTTTTCGTCGAACCAGTAGGTAAGAAATTTAACCCCATGTTTGTTTTGAGTTTTCAGGTCCTTTTCATGGGCATTGGAGATGGCATGATGAGTCGCTCCCTCGATGAAATGGCGGTCCATAAATATCGGCATAACTCCTCCCCTGAAAAGCTGTGGTCATCTGCAGAATTGCAAGATTTGTTCTGCAAAACAATAACTCTGCCGGGATACCAGTCAACCAAATGACCCGGTCGATCCTGAGAAACTCAAGGGATTGAAAGTGGTGATAAAAAATTCGGGTAGCACATCAGAAAAAGCCCGGAAAGGCGAGAGGGCTGAAGGGAGTCAGCCCTCTCCATGCTAGAAAAGCGGTTGATATGGCATCAGATATTTCTAGCAGTCATAAAATCTTTCGGTCATACCATTGCCTGAACACTTTAAGTCAAACTGTTGTCAGGCTGTGACGGAAACCTCTGAACCTGCATTTATCGCTTTACTCTCTTGTCCTGCCACCGGCTTAAAAGCACCAAACATGGAGTACAATAACCCGAAACAAGCGACAAACAGTGGCAGAATAATAAAGCTTACAACGGGTAAAAACCACAGCCCAACAACAACCTGGTCAACTCCGATCATGATTAAATCCCCCCTAATTACTTAGCGTTAGTAAATAAACCTGAGAATATCTTATCGTCACAGGAAAACCAATGCAATAGGCATAAATACCTAATTTCGAGCACTTACATATTTTTCACCACATTGTAGCACCAAAACTCCTTGATTCTAATTATTAATATATAATACAGCTACTTAACTTGTATCTTGGTTGAAATCAGCCGGATCTCTGTTGTGCATGTTGTGCTCGCAGTGCCAAGCCGCGCCGGAGCCCCCTTCCACGAGCCGACCCGGCTGACAAACTGACCACTGAATTTCCAAAATGGCGGTAAATCAGCGCGCTGCCGATCAACCAGGGACTTGGTTCAACCAGGTTAGTTAAAGTGTTTGGCAAAGAGATGTCGCAGGAAACAACTGACAAAAATATTGCCGGTGTGCGCTTTGGGCCTTTTATGCCCCAGAGCGCTTTCGCTAAATGCAGAAAAAATTTATATCTTTTTGTAATAATTTTCTCGAATGCCGAACTTTCAGCAGTTTTAAGGCCTCTAACATGTTCTTGTGATCCAAGGATTCATGGGACCAATGATTATCATCTGCAATGACTCCGGTCGGATCGATTCGGCCGTTTGCGGTGTGCTCCTCGGAGGTACTCTTCTAATCAACTCCCTCTTTCATCCAGGGGACAGCTTGTAAAATGATCCGGATTAATGATTGCACAATATCGGTATACATATAATTCTGTCGGTAGCCTGGTATGCTGAAGAGCGGGTAGAATATTTCGGCTCTCATCCGCCGATGCTTCGTAACTTAAACCACCTCCCAGGAGCCAATGAAAATAGCAATCATCTCTGATATCCACGGGAACCTGGAGGCATTAAAGGCCGTTCTCTCGGATCTGGAGACATTCCACCCTGACAGGATAGTCTGCCTCGGCGACTTGATCGGCTACGGTCCAGATCCGGAAGCTGTCATCAACACGATTGGCGACCTTGGAATCACCTGTGTCCTGGGCAACCATGAGGCGGCATTGACCTCTGAGAAGGAATTGGGCTGGCTCAATTTTCTGGCCCGTGAAAACAATATTGACACCAAGGCCCTGCTTTCGGAGAAGAGCCTGGCTTTCTGCACCTCGCTGCCAAGATCGGTCAGTTTCGAAGATGCGCGCTTCGTACATGGCTGCCCCCCCGATTCGATTCTCAAATATCTCTATATGCTGGGTGATGAGGAGATAGCCGAACTGCTCAAAACATTACCGGAAAGTCGATTTTTCGTTGGTCACACCCATGAACTGCAGATAATCATGGTCGGCCGGAGCGAAATTTCCCGAACCAAACTCACGGAAGGAAGCTTGAAACTAGATGAGGACAAAACCTATCTGATCAATGTCGGCAGTGTCGGCCACCCCCGCGGCGGTAACTCCAAAGCAAAATATGTCCTCTGGGATAGCGAAGACGGGACTCTGGAAGTACGGGGCGTGCCCTACCCGGCCCAGCTGACGGCCGAAAAAATAATTGCCCGTGGATTTCCCAGAGCCTATGCCATGTGCATCTGCCCGTCGTTCTCGTCACCATCAAAATAATAATTGGAGTCGGAAAATTTCCAGACCGGCGCCGGCCTAATTCAGGAAAATACCAATGAAAACAGATGAATAAGATAGGACGCTACGAGATAATCGGCCGCCTTGGCCGGGGTGGGATGAGCACGGTCTACAAGGCACGGGCCCCGATAACCCAGCGCATCGTTGCCCTCAAGGTTCTGAAGCCGCGTGATGAAATATTCGAGGACCTGGTGGGCTGGCAGAAGCTCAAGGAACTCTTTATCGAAGAGGCCAGGATCATGGGGGCAATCACCCATGATCATATCGCTAAAGTAATTGATGCGGACCTCGCCGATGACACCCCTTTCATGGTCCTGGAATACTTCTCCCACTCCATCGGCGACTTTATCGGTGAAGCCTATAAGGTTGAGCAGGATACCCGGGTTATCAGCATTCCGCGTTCCTACATGTATATCAGCCAGGCGCTTAAAGGACTGGAACGGCTGCATTTCGCCGGCGTCGTACACCGGGATATCAAACCCTACAACATGATGATAACCAACGATGACCGGGTAAAAATCATAGACTTTGGGCTCTCCCGGGTCCGCGGAGAGGAGTCCCTGGCGATTCCTGGAATGCAGGTTGGCTCACCTTACTACGCCGCGCCCGAGCAGATGTCCACTCCGGAAGCTGCCGATGGCCGGGCAGACCTGTTCAGCCTGGGAGTTTTGATGTACCGGATGCTCACCGGAAAACTGGTTGAACTGACCCAAGGGAAAATCAAACCGCCGAGTCAGTTAAATTCTGATTTAAGTGAGTCCTGGGATACATTTTTGGCAAAAGCCCTCGCTGCTAAAGTGGGCAATCGATTCTACAGTGCCCAGGAGATGGCCTTGGCGCTGGATAAGGTCTTCAGCAAATGGCAAACCGATTCAGCCGCAACCTGCCAGTGGTATAATCCGGCAACGCAGCAACAGCCGCCCTCCCCATGCTTGAGATCAGAACCAACCCGATTGATGTATAAGGACATCAGGCGGGAACTGCAGCTCGACAGCCTTTTCCGTCCCCTGCACTTTTATCAGCATCAACTCCAGGTCATAAGCACCTTGATGCTCCATGATCCGCACACCGGCCTGCACTGGCAGCGCCAAGGGTCCGGTTATACTCTGGACTGGCAACAGGCTCACACCTACATAGACTACCTCAACAAACAGAAATTTCAGGGTAAATCAACCTGGCGTCTACCGACCATGGAAGAGCTTCTCACCATTTTGCGCCCACCTACTGTGGAGCGGGATATCTGTCTCGATCCAAGTTTCGCGCCCACCATTCACTGGCTCTGGTCGGCCGACTACTGCAATAAGAAACAGGCCTGGATGGCAGATATTGTCGAGAGCTACATCGGCCGGCAGGACCTGGATGGCACCGCCTCGGTGTGTGCGGTAAGCAACTGATAATCTTCGAGTTATAGAGTAACAGGTTTTCCTCGCAGATTGTTCACATCGGCAGGGCTTCTCGACGCCTTGATGAAAGGTCTTTCAATATACGAGTAGGTGAATGCCGATAAGGCATAACTGGCGAGACCGGCCATGATGAAAAGCGGCATCTCGATGGGATAATAATCTGTGAAATAGGTTGATATTCCCCGGACAACGCTGATCATCATAGGGTGCACGAGGTAGAAGCTGAAACCGACCAGACCGACCGCCCGGAGCGGTAGAAAATTCATAATCGAATCGAGCAGTGAGTTTCCCGACAACAGGGTGATAAGGATGAGCAAACCAGCTCCGAGACCGAACCAGCCACTTCGGGTCACGGCATCTATATGTTCAAGACCCGGGACCAGATGGGCCGAGATCACTAAACAGACGACGAGGAGCAGCAACCCGCTGCCGGACAGGATGCGCTTGACAGCTGGTCGACTGAGCTGTTCACCAAAGGAACCCTGCAGCCAGGGATAGGCGTAGGCCATGCAGATGCCGGTGAGGAAGATCCCCAGCATAGGCCGCATGGTGACGTTGTTACCGTAGAGCGGAATCACATCGATGGTTATAAATCGGTTGGCAACAAAGGCGAGCAGGCCTATAAAGATGATCGACGGCCAGAGCCGCTTCCTGGCCAGAGGCACGTTGGCAATCATGACAAGCGGCAGGAGCAGATAGAAGAACATCTCCTGGGCTACTGTCCAGTAGTGTCCATCGGCCTGGAGAAACAGGTAGTGCCTGATAGCCACGTCAAACTTGCCGAGGAACAGGATTGTCACCGTAATCATGACGTAATACATGGGCACGATGCGCTTTATCCTGCGGGTAATGTAGCGGCCCAGGTAAGCAGGAGAGAGGGCCCGGTCCGGCTGACGGATGAACGGGCTGGTCAGCAGGAATCCGCTTAGACAGAAAAACAGCCAGACACCGAAAATCCCGCTGCCCTTCAGCACACCGCTATGTTGGCCAAGGACGAGCAGGGCTGCCAGTCCCCTGATTCCGTCCAGGGCACCTAGGTTCACCCCGGATGACGGCTTTTTACTGTTGATGTCGGCAAAGGCCGGGAAAGTCCTGAGCGTTTGGGTTACAAGAAAAACGTAGAACAAGATTGCCAGGATCAGGGGCAGCGCTGTCCCGATAAAGAAATTTGGCAGAATGAGATCGTCTTTCAGTACCAGGTAAGGATCCTCCGATGTTGTGCTGATGCGCACATGATCATCGGCCAGGGTAAATGAGTCTATATTGGTTCCAGGCGCGAAAGAGCTATAAATTTCGTTGTGGTCGAATTCTATATCTGGGCCATAGTAACTTGTCAGTACGAAGGAATATAGTTTCACCTCGCCGGGTTCGGACCCGGTGTCCAGCCGCAGCTTCCTAACCACATGATCTTCGAGGTCAACCGTCCGGATGGAGCGCAGGCCGGCTCTAAACCCTTTGGAGCGCTTGCTCTCTTGCTCCCGGAAGCCCTTACCGTCGATCCCGCTGGAATAATAGATGGCGATGACATCGTCATGGTCGAATTCGGCATCGACCGAAACCTTGGCAAAACTTGACAGCGCGACGTAGGAAAGCAGCATCTTCAGCGCGAAAAAGATGGTGATCGAAACAACGATCCGGCTGATTGTCATTACCCGCTGTAACATCGAATTAAACCAGATCTCCTTGAGAGCATGCATCTTTATATTATTCTTAACGGACGTGGCCAGCGTGAAAATATATAGCAGGCTGCCCAGCAAAACTCATCTGTTTTATCACCGGCCCACATTTTACTCTCGATTTTGCAAAACAACTTGGATGCTCGAACGGTAACGGATATATTCTCTTCCAACAAACGAACATTGGCAAGCGATCCTATGGGAACCATTCCGGAGAGTCCGTTTAACTCCTCCTACCCCTGTCACCTCTAGTTATCGCCCCATTGTTCACGTTGCGGATCTAATAAACGAACGCTTCATCTTTTAGAATTATTGACCAGGTAACACTACCAAGGGACAACAGAATGGCAAAGAACAAGACGGCACTAGTCTTCGGAGCCGGTCCTGCAGGACTGACCGTTGCTTACGAACTCCTGAAAAAGACCGACTATCTGCCGATAATATTTGAGGCAAGCGACGAGATTGGCGGCATATCTAAAACGGTTAACTACAAGGGAAACCGGATCGATATTGGCGGACACCGCTTCTTCTCAAAATCCGACCGGGTAATGGAGTGGTGGCTCAAGATTCTACCTCTGGAGGAAATGGAAGGCGATCAACAAATCAGTACCACTATCAGCTATCACAATAAGAGCAGAACCATCGATCGACAGGGAAGCCCCCTTACCCCCGAAGAAACAGATAAAATAATGCTCATCAGGAGTAGGCTGTCCCGAATATTTTTCTTGCGGAAGTTCTTTTCCTACCCGGTATCGCTCTCTTTTGAAACCTTCAATAACCTCGGCCTGGTCAGGATGGTCAAGATAGGCACGAGTTATATCCGGGCCCGTCTATTTCCCATTCGGAACGAGAAATCACTGGAAGATTTCTTTATCAATCGTTTCGGCAATCAATTGTATCTGACCTTTTTCAAGGACTATACCGAGAAAGTATGGGGCGTGCCCTGCAGCAAGATAACCGCAGAATGGGGAGCTCAGAGAATAAAAGGACTGTCAATTACCAAAGCGGTCCTGCACGCCCTGAAAGCACCCTTTAAAAAGACCAAAAGTATTGAGCAGAAAGACACCGAGACCAGCCTCATCGAGCAATTCATGTACCCAAAGCTGGGTCCCGGTCAGCTATGGGAAGAAGTGGCCCGCTTAATTGAAGAGCAGGGCGGCCAGATCCATTTCAACAAGAAGGTCACCAAAATCGTTTACAACGGTGAAGAAATCGACTCCATTGCGGTAACCGACAGTATCTCGGGTGAGCAGGAAATACATGAAGGGGATCTGTATTTCTCAACCATGCCGGTCAAGGACCTGATCGATGGGATGGAGGGGAGCTTGCCGGAGCGGGTACGCGAGGTCGGAGGAAACCTTTCATATAGAGATTTTATAACCGTAGGCCTGCTGTTAAAGGAATTGAAAATCAAGAACAGCACCTCAAGAGAGACACCGAACGATATCATACCGGATAACTGGATATACATCCAGGAACGGGAGGTTAAACTCGGCAGACTACAGATTTTCAACAATTGGAGCCCCTATCTGGTTGCCGCCCCTGATACTGCCTGGATCGGCCTGGAGTATTTCTGCAGCGAAGGAGATGAGTTATGGGCAATGGCCGACGAAGACTTCATCAGTTTTGCCATAGACGAGCTTGCCAGCATTGACATCATAGAAAAAGATAAGGTCATCGACAGCACCCTGATACGTGTGCCAAAGACCTATCCCTCCTACTTCGGCGCCTATAATGACTTTGATATAGTCAAGGATTTCGTCATGCAGATTGACAACCTGTTTCTTCTCGGCAGAAACGGAATGCACAAGTACAACAACCAGGACCACTCCATGTTGACCGCCATGGTATCGGTCGATAATATCGTCGCCGGAATCACCTCAAAGAAAAACATCTGGGAGATCAATACCGAAGAGGATTACCACGAAAAGAAAGAGGAAGACGCCTGAAGGCGAACCTTTGTCACTTCTTGTTTGAGACCACAAGACAGCAGTTGAAGAGTTGGCCCTTTATTCAGCCTGCCACTGCCCAGGGCAGCATTGCATCCTCCCTCTCTTGTTGCCGGGCCCGAAACAGTAGTATTGCCACCAGAGCGATATAGAAGAGAGTCACCGGATAGGCGGAGAAGAGCGGCCGGGTGATGGGCCAGAGGGTTATATAGACAAAGGAAAGAACACTTACCAGTGAAAAAAGACTGCCAAGGACGACAAATCCATAGAGCACCTCGACGCTGAACTGCCGCCTCCGAACCTCCCGGACAAAAAGGACGAGATGTATGAATAACGCCAGGGCAAACAGGTATACAACAACGGCCTTATAAGCCTTTGCGATGTCACTGAGTATCCGGAACTTCTCGGTGGTCATGTGCATATAATATTCCGGGTAATTATCCATGACCTTTCTACGTGAAGTCACTGGGTTCTCCAGGGTAACATAGGTATAATCTTCAACCATCTCCGTGGTACCGGAGCTGATATATTTGTGCGCCAGAATAGAGTCTTCGTCCAGCTTTGAAAAGGTAATGGCTGACAGGAACACCTTTGAGAAGTACGGCCAGATAAATTCGTTATACTCGGCGCGCCATGGCGGCCGCAGGGATGGTTTTCTAGCAAGGCAAGGAAGGGACCCGTTTTCACATGCTTCTTTCAGTTCAGCGCCCATTTTGCCATAAAAATCGAGCGCATCCGTCAGGTTCTCAGAGTACCCGGCCATTTCTACCTTGTCCCTGAGGCGCCAGATATAAAAGGAGTCGGGCCATCGCAAGGATCGATCTGCATCGAATAAGGGTTTGAGAATGCGAAAAGTGGGACTTGCCGCATAGGCAAGTTTCTTTGCCTCACGGCTCACCGGAACATATCTCTTGGCATCCGGCGCCTCAATGTTCATCAGCCCGCCGAGGGCGGATTGAAATTGAGGCGACTTAAGCTCGTTTACCAGGGCATGCCCGTAAGCCCGGTGATTAAGATAGATGATTGATCCATAAAAGCCGGCAAAAATTGCAGCTACCCAGATTAACAGCAGGAAGCGCTGGAATAATAATTTCCGGGAAAAACCGTTGTCGGTTATCAGGAAAATAAGGACAAAGAGTCCCAAACCAGGAAGGAGCCATACCCCTTCTTCGCGGGTAAACCAGAGCAGAGAGGCAAAAAAACCAAAGCCGCTGGCCCAGACGAATTTACTCTTGAACGATGCACCAATTCTGACAACCAGGCCCAGCCCACAGGAGAACACTGCCAGAACCAGAGGCATGGACAGGCCCAACCTGAACGCCCGCCCGCTAGCGGGATAGGCATACATGAATGGGTTAAGCAAGACAAAGGTAAAGATGGTTATCAAGAGCCAGCGATTTTTCACCAGCGGTCTAACCGCCGAGATCATCATCACGCAAAAAAAAGAATAGAGTAGCTGCTGCGCCAGTAACAGCGGAATTCCGATATGGTGGGCAAAGGCTATAAACAATGGGTATCCAGGCCCTTTAACGAGAGTGAGCTGGTCATAGGGGCCAAGCCACTCACCGCTCAGGATACCTTTTGCCAGGCGAACAAACAGATAATCGTCATGAGGGGTATAGGTGGCAATGAAGCCCTGGGCCTGGACAAACCACAGGCGTACAAGGATCAGGATCAGCATCCACCAGAACAGAACCCGATCTTCTGATATTTTTACTTTCCGGTAAGGTGGCGCCACAAATGAAAAAGACGCTATTTTCATTCCAGCCATCTCCCGCAGGTGATGCCAACAATTTGATATTTCAAGTTTTCCATTGCTTCTGCTGTTAAACTGGGACAAAAGAGGTGAAAGGCAACACCTTTCTGCGCACAAATAACCATTTCAAGATACTGGAAAACTGAAATGGCCGCACTCACGATGATTGTCTTTATATCGGGATGAGCCCCTATTGTTTTCCTGAACCCTTACTATCCCTTCTGTTGCGGCATCACTTTATAAACACCGTTAACCCACTTGATTAGATATCCTCAATTTATATAGTTATGCGGATAAGTGCTTATTGATGAGACTTTCTGCGACTTCTTGAGGAACCTGCGGTAGATTTGACAATCACTTCTAATGATTTACGACGGTAAAGATGAGAGTATTGCTTGTAGAAGATGAGAAAAAAGTTGCAAGCTTTATCAAAAAAGGGCTTGAGGAACACGGCTATGCCGTCGATCTCGCCTCTGATGGAAAAATTGGCCTGGCGATGGCCCTGGACCAGCTTCACGACCTTGTAATTCTTGATATCAATCTTCCAGAAATCGATGGGCTCAGCGTATTACGGCAGATTCGTGACAAACAGGTTGTCACTCCCGTGCTGTTGCTGACCATCAGGGCAACCATTGAAGACAAGGTGATAGGCCTCGATACGGGAGCCGATGACTACCTTTCCAAACCTTTTTCTTTTGAAGAACTCCTGGCCAGAGTCCGGGCCCTGCTGCGGCGCCGATCAGACAGTAAAACACCGCTTCTCAAGGTAGCCGACCTCTCGCTTGACCCGGCCGCACGACAGGTTTTCCGGGATGGAAATCGAATCGAGCTTACCTCTAAGGAGTTTGCCATCCTCGAGTACTTCATGCGCAATGCAGGACGTGTTCTGACCCGGTCCATGATTATTAATCATGCCTGGGATTATGACTACGAGGCCGAAACCAACATGGTTGATGTGTATATCAACTACCTGAGAAAAAAGATGGATGCAGCCTACCAGCCAAAACTCTTGCACACAATCCGGGGAACCGGGTATGTCATGAGGGAGGAGGAATAAATGCGGTTTCGCTCGATACGTTTAAAACTGACATTCTGGTACACGGGACTGCTCACCCTGACCTGCCTCCTGTTGGGCGTTCTGACTTATGGCCTTCTGACCTACAGTCTCAATCGGGATATAGATTATGCCTTGAGAGGGATTGCTGATGTACTGGCGACCACCGTGCAGCGCCGAAGCGATTCCATGCTACCTGCTGAAATTGATGACATTTTTCGACAATTCTTCGGCTTCTCTCCACTCGAACGACACATCGATTTTTTCAACCTCTCAGGGCAACGGCAACGTGAACAGAGGCTGGAAAAATCACTCCTTGAAGTACCGCTCAGCGAGTCAGCTCTAAAGGCGGCAGCCCAAGGCCAGCAGGTTTTTGAGACCATCAGGGGAGAAGACAACCCTGCCCTGAGAGTGCTCACCACCCCGGTCGTGGACAACGGCCGCGTAATCAACGTGGTACGTGTTGGCATGTCTCTTGAAAACATGCATGATACGAAAAAGCGCTATCTGCTGATAATGGCCGGTCTGCTGCCCATCACCCTGCTCTTGTCTGGAGGTGGAGGCTGGCTGCTGGCAGGCAGGGCACTTAGCCCAATCGACTCGATGACCCGTTCGGCCAAGAGGATCTCCGCTGAACACCTGAGCCAGCGCCTCAGTGTAAGCGGCAGCGAAGATGAATTGGATCGACTGGCCCAAACAATCAACGAGATGCTCGATCGAATCGACGGCGCCGTCCAGGAGATGCGGCGCTTCAGCGCCGACGCTTCGCACGAATTACAGACGCCGCTTACTATTTTAAAAGGTGAAATCGAGGTGGCCTTGCTCAAGCAACGCAATCCGTCTGAATACCAGCAGGTGCTCCACAGCAGTCTTGAAGAAATCGACCGGATCAATAGGCTGGTCGAAGGTTTGCTGCTGCTCGCCCGAGCCGATGTCGGAGCCCTTAAGCTCGATCTTCAGCCAGTAGATCTGGCCCAGATTTGCCGCCAGCTCTGTGACCACCTGCAGCCCCTTGCCAGACAACACAATATCGAATTGAGTCATGAGTATTTGGATTCTGTGGTCGTCGACGGCGACGAGCTGCAATTGCAGAGAATGCTGATGAATCTTATCGATAATGGCATCAAATACACACCACCCGATGGTCAAGTGAGCGTTTCGGTGGAAAGAGGCGGTCACCAGGCAGTAATTCATGTACGGGATTCAGGCCCTGGTTTTTCCCCTGATGAAGCCGAGAAAATCTTTGACAGATTTCATCGAACATCCCAGGCCCGCCAGCAAAATAGCAAGGGATCGGGACTGGGCCTTAGTATTGCCCGCTCGATTGCCCTCGCTCACCGCGGAGACATTACGGCTGAAAGCATTGCCGGAGGCGGTTCAAAATTTTCGGTCTCTATCCCCTGCCTCACGTCCAGCGAATATGATGCTTGAGGATTACCAGCAAGTGTCGATACCTAAAAGACTGGATTATTAACCCTTGCAATAAATGAGAATCAGTCCAGACCTCTGCCGGTCTGGTTTTAAATGCAAATCGCCCGATCCCCTCACAGGCAGGCCAGCAGGCCACCTTGCGCCACTGTTGAAGGGGCCCGCCAACCAGCAGCCAACGCTGAGTGAACCACGTAAATCTTCTCTAATCACCTCAACATAGGCTGTGTTGACCGATTTTACCGGTCCGCCATTATTTCCCAACATTGCACACATATCATTTTCGGTTAATCCCCCTTTAATGTTGGTGTCCTACTATCTCAGACATGAGAGTCAATACTTGCGAAATAAGCCCAATCCATCCCCTCATGCTCGATTACTCACTGGGTTGTCTGCTAACAGCGCCACCAAGCTGCTCCGCCGACTCCTCGGTCGCGCCTTGCCTGAGAGGGCGCCTTGGGCCTATTACATATGTAGAAAATTTCTCATGACTCAAGGAGAAATCAATCTTAACAGGAGGTAGAAAATGGCTAACCACGATAAACCCAAACTCTCGATTAAAAATTTAAGGCCTAGGAAGCTGCTGCTTGCCGGAATTCCCTTTTTTGTGGCCGGGGCTCTGGTGGCGACAGGATTAAACGGGACAAGAACCCTCAGCGCAGGAGATACGGCTGCCGCTGAGCAGAACCAAGTAATTGAATCTCCTTCAATGCCGACATCGTTTGCGGAACTCGCCGACAAGCTCAGTCCAAGTGTCGTAAATGTAAAGGTGACCAAGGTTGCAGAGGCTGCCTTCCAAGGACCAGAGATGCATGGAAACCCCTTTGGGGACCAGTTCGGTGACTTTTTCGGTAAATTTTTCGAGCAGATGCCCCAGGGGCCCAGAAGCCATCCTTCCCAGGGGGCCGGTTCGGGAGTCATCATAAGTGAAGATGGTTACATCCTCTCGAATAATCACGTGGTTGAAGGTGCCAAAGAAGTCTCGGTAACCCTGGCAAACGAGAAAGAATATCCGGCCGAAGTGGTTGGCTTAGACCCTAAAACAGACCTCGCGGTCCTCAAGATCAAGGCCCCGAAAGATCTACCCAAAGCCACGCTGGGCAACTCCGAGAGCCTGAAAGTGGGTGACTGGGTGGTCGCCATCGGCAACCCCTTTGGCCTCAATCACACCGTTACCTCGGGAATCGTCAGTGCCAAGGGAAGAGTTATCGGGGCTGGACCGTACGACAATTTCATCCAGACCGATGCTTCCATCAATCCTGGTAATTCAGGCGGACCCCTGTTCAATATGAAGGGCGAAGTGGTCGGTATCAACACGGCCATCATCCCCCAGGGCCAGGGAATCGGTTTCGCCATTCCGGTCAACACTGCCAAGCCGCTTATTCCCCAGTTGGTCGAGCACGGTGAAATCACCCGCGGTTACTTAGGGGTCAACATCCAGACGATTACTCCCGATCTGGCCAAGGCACTTGAAGTTGAGGAGCACAGCGGGGCCCTGGTGGCCGACGTTACCCCTGACAGCCCGGCGGCGAAAGCGGGAATCGAACGGGGCGACATAATCATCGATTTCGACGACCACAAGATCAAGGACAGCCGTGATCTGCCAGCCAAGGTGGCTGCAACTCCGGTTGGGGAGGAAGTTGAATTAACGGTTCTTCGTGATGGTCAGGAAAAACAGCTGACGGTCAGCGTCGGTGAACTTGCTGCAGATGATTCATTTCACGGTAAAGCTGACGACGCTGGCAAAGGAAAATGGGGCCTGCAACTGCATGACCTCGATGAGAATGTAGCCCAGCAGCTCCGGGTCGAAGCCCAGGACGGTGTGGCAATTGTCGGCGTCGAACCGGGCAGTGCTGCCTCCGAGGCCGGTCTGCGCAAAGGAGACGTCATTGTCGAAGTAAACCGCAAAGCAGTCGACTCGGTGAACGAAGTTAAAAAGCAGCTGCGTGATTCCAAAGACAAGGACAAGCTCCTTCTGCTCGTCCAGAGAGAGAACGGCAAATTTTATGTGCCGCTGGAAGCGCAGGGATAATTAACAGAAAATATGGGAGAGGTTGACGCCTCTCCCGAAAGAATGACACACCACCCTCTTCGCTGCCAGTCCTACCATAATGCTCATCCTGTTCCTCCCCTTCTCTCCTATTCACCTCGATGAGCATGGAGTCATGGTTTGTGCTGGCAGCGATGTTCACGCTGCTTCGGCTATCCGAATTACTACCCACTCGGATAGCTCCTTAAAAGGTGCGGCTGTGCTCAACTAAAAGTACTCAAACTGTCTCGCGCGCTTCTCCGGCAACAATTTCTGCCACCCGTTCCTGGGCTTCTTCCCGCCGAACTGTTTTAACGAAGAGTGAAATCGGCCACCAGACGGCCCCCACACACAAGGGCATGACGATAAAAAGAACCACAGGCAAAAACCACATATAGACAACGACTTGATCCAATCCGTTCATCTCACGCCCCCCTCAGTCATGTTAATTACTGATTTTGCCACCGATCGGCAGCGCCTACCGGTCATCTTCTGGTTAGGACTCTATTTTGCCAGGAATGTGCCAGAAACATGTTGCCACCTATATTCTTTTGAACATCCCACTAAATACCTTATATTATTCAATAATATTAATACCAATGTAATAATATTAATACCCATGCCGCTTCTTCGGTACCACTGCTCACGTCTGGCACAGCCATCGATGTCAATTGTGTGGACACCAGAAGATCAAGTGTATACTAGTTGGGCAGCCATACCCCTTAACTATCTTTTGGTGGTCTGTCTCCAACGATTAATGGGACAGCAGATGACTCAGCCGCTGCCCATCTGCAGTGGCTGACAATATCATTGACACGGTTCCGCTATCTCGTTAATACTAGATCAATTTCAGGTTCCACCAAGGTGGTGAAAAGGGAACCCGGTGCGAATCCGGGACGGGCCCGCCGCTGTAATCCTGCTCCTGTTCTCTGCTGCAAGGATGGGAGAACGCGTTCAACATTTCGTGCCACTGCCGTGCAGGCGGGAAGGCAGTTTGAAGGCGAAGGAAAGTCAGAAGACCTGCCTGGAAGAAAGGTGAATTATCTGGCGGACAAAGTAGTTCACACCGATACGAGATTACAGGGCATCCCGGATCAGTAAATAAAATGGTCTGGGATTTTTTTATTTCAGACCGGAACAGGTGAGCAAGAGTTATGAAATCTAATTGCAAGGTGTTCTTTCTGGCCATGATAATCTGCCTTTTGGGGGGAAGCGCCGCCTTTGGATCCGGTTCGATGGCCAAATCCGCAAACGGCAACAGCGCTATTATTCTGGCCAGCTTCGGAACCACAGTACCAGAAGCTGTCGGGGCCATCACCAACATCACTGATACAGTGAGAAATGCCTACCCCGAGACGGAAGTTCGGATTACCTTCACCTCAAATATCATTCGCTCGATCTGGAAAGAGCGACAGGCAGAGCCTGACACCTGGATCTCCCGGGGAATTCCCGAAGAAGTGCTCTATGTGAAAAATTTCATAGCCACGGTCGGTGATCTGCTGGAGGACGGCTATACCAATATCGTCGTTCAGCCCACCCATATGTTTTTTATGGAACAGTCCCACGACCTTCAGCAGTATGTCAATGGACTGGCCTCGATACGGACCATGAAGCCCCGCTGGAAGCCGATCAACAAAATCGTCATGGGAAGACCCGCTCTGGGCAGGCCCGGGGATCTGTATCCCTATCATGACGATGTGGAGGCAGTCTGTGAGACACTGGCAAAAGACGCCGAGGAGGCCAGGCTAGCCGGTGCGCTTCTTGTCTACATGGGCCATGGCAATGAACACTGGTCAACCGGTATTTATGCGGAGACAGAAAAAAAGATGAGGGAGCTCTATCCTGAGATAAAAACCTTTATCGGCGTTGTCGAAGGTGCACCGACATTGGCTGACCTGATGTCCCGGATGAAACATCTGGAGAGTAAAAAGATCATTTTGCGGCCTTTCATGATTGTTGCCGGTGACCACGCAACCAATGATATGGCAGGGCCTGAAGTGGATTCCTGGAAATCGGTCCTGACGGAAGCAGGGTATAAGGTTGATGCGAAACTTGAAGGCCTTGGCAGCAATGACCAATTTGCTGCGCTGTTTGTCGATCATATCGCCGACGTGGCCAAAGATGCCGGGATTTTGCTGAAATAATGATTATTCAGTCAACATCTTATCAAAACTTCATTAAACGCTTCACCAGGGGCAAAACGGCATGACCTGCACGGACTCTATGAAAAACTGCAAATTCGATGAACTCGAAGTACAATTTCAGCATATAGCCGCAGCCGACCAGGTCCCGATTGCCAAATTGGGACTGTATGCCACCGCCTCGATGAAACATCTCGTCGAATATGAACAATCCTTTCAAGAGCTCAAGGATAGTGGCGATGTCTGCATCGGCTGTGGTGCAGATGAGGCGAACTGGTACTCAAGGGTGGTCGAATTATTTGCAGCCACCCTTGAGGAAGCCAGGCTTAACGGCACCATCAGAGCGGTCGATAATCATCGGGTTGGCACAATGTATCTCGATGCCATATTGAACCTGATGATGCACCGCCTCGGTTCCACGACCCAGGACGGCATCGAGGATGACGTCCGAGTTCTGATGGATCTTTATCTGAACGGGCTGGCGATAAACCGCTAGTCGGCAGCTTGAGTCGCCCCTAATTTCTGCAGCGCCT
>NODE-253-length-19545-cov-5.43048_pt1 | contig 19545 bp, 18 predicted proteins | sample MGYA00139097_ERZ477577 | MGnify/ENA metagenome assembly ERZ477577
CTATTCATGAGTGCGAGGGAAATTGTTTCTCTCTTTACTCATAATAGGCATGGACGGCGGCGCACCAAGATGTCGAGGTGACGGGCCAGAAAAGATAATTCGCCAGTTTCAACCTGCTGGTGCCGAAGGTGGGCCCAGGTGGTGAGGTTGGCAATAGGGGATGGTGACCAGTTTTTCTTGGCAAGTTCGTTTTCTACTGTTTGAATAATGGCGTGCAGGAAAAAGGTCTCATCCTGGGAGTATTTGCCTCCGCGGGGGTGGATGACCCAGTCTGAACTGCCGGCAGCCATGATTTCCAGCCCCATCTCCTGTAGAAACGTCAGCAGTCTCCGGCCTGTGTGACGTGCCCCGGTCAGGCGTGCCTCCATGGAACCATGATAAGCTCGAATAATTTCCTCGTCAGCATCACATTCTGGCAGAAAGATGGTTTCACCATCGAAGTTACAGGTGAAATAGGCAAGGCCTTTCCTTTTGAGCCGTGACAAAAGTGGTCTCAGCACGGCAGGAAAATCGACCAGATCAAGCACTGCATGAGCGAGCACCAGGTGAAACGGGCCTAGCGTATCGGATCTTTGTGCCAGCTCTTCAGCTCTGGCCAGCTGTATGCAGCCGACCACGATCTTCCGCCCAAGACAGGCCATGGCCATGTTTTTCCGCCCACGTTGAAAGGTGTTTTCGTGCCGCCCTGATTTGGTCCAGGTCCATATCGGTGGCCAGGTAGGTGGCTGGTCCAGCCAATAATTTCCAGTCAACAAGTCGTTCAAACATGGTACCGATGCCGGTGCCGAGCTCGAGAATCTCCAAAGGCCCACTGTCTGTGGCCTGGGGCAGAGCCTGTTGCAGCGTTCTCCAGACGTGATGATTGAGAGCCCGGTCATCAATGCTTTTCTGGGATATCATTCTGAACCGACCGATGCTGCGCTGGCTCAGGAAAAACCCCGCGCAACGTTGGCAGAAGATAAGTCGAAGCTACCGCGATTTGGCAATCGAGATGGGTGGTGTACTGATTAAACTTGGCCAGTTTCTATCCGTTCGGGTCGATATTCTGCCCCGTGAAGTTACCAGCGAACTAGCCGGCTTGCTCGATGAAATTCCTGCAGAACAGAGCGAAGCTATTATAACCCAGATCGAGGAGGATTTCGACCGACCGATTGCAGAACTCTTTGAATGGTTTTCGCCTGTGCCGCTGGGTGCTGCCTCACTCGGCCAGGTGCACCCCGCCCGCCTGGCCAAGAGTCATAAAGAAGTGGTCGTCAAGGTTCTGCGGCCGGGCATTGACATTCTTGTTGAAACCGATTTAGCGGCAATTTCCCTCGCACTTGGCTGGCTTAAGCGCTACCAGCGGGTCAGCAGGAGGGTTGATCTGGACTGGCTGATCGAAGAGTTCTCCAGGGTAACCAGAGCAGAACTTGATTTTGACGCTGAGGGCAAGAATGCAGAAAGGTTTGCACAGGATTTTATCAACGACCCAGAGATATATATCCCCCGTATTTATTGGGATTACTGTGCTGCTCATACCCTGACTATGGAGAATGTCGGTTATATCAAGGTGGCCGACCAGCAGGCCATTGGTTCAGCGGGCATTAATGTCGAGGATGTTTCCAAAAAGATTTACAACATATATTTAAGGCAGATTTTTGAGACCCATTTTATTCATGCCGATCCCCATCCCGGCAACATTTTCATCAAGCCGCTGCCTACTGAAGCGGAGCGGGAGCAAGGGTTGACCGAAATTCATCCCGGCGACCTGGTTGCGCATCAGCCAGATCGCCCGTTTCAGGTCGTATTTGTCGATTTTGGCATGGTTACCGTGATTCCCAGTCGACTGCGATCTGCACTCAAAGAATATGCTATAGGAGTCGCCACCCGCGACGCTTTTCGTATCGTACAATCCTATGTGCAGGCGGGAACACTGCTCCCAGGAGCTGATCTAAAAAGACTGGAAGAGGCTCATCAAGCTCTGCTTAATCGTTTCTGGGGAGCAAATGCCCTGCAGATGAAAGATGTTGTTTTTGCCGAGGCCGAGAGCTTGATTCATGAATACCGTGATGTTATCTATAATGCTCCTTTTCAGTTTCAGGCTGATATGCTCTTTGCCATCCGGGCAGTCGCCATTTTGTCCGGCATTGCCACCGATCTCAATGAGAAATTTGACCCATGGCAGGAGGTAATCCCTTTTGCAGAGCGTCTTGCCTCCAGAGAGCTTCACTTGAACTGGCAGGAATGGTTGAAGGAAATTGTCACCTTGGGCCAGGTCATCTACAGACTGCCAAAGGGTATTGATGCTGTCATTAGTCAGGCCCAGCACGGCAACTTGACACTGAAGAATTCCTTTTCACCTGAAAGTCGTCGATTGCTTGTTCGGCTTGAAAGATCAATCAGTAAACTGTCCTGGACAGTCGCCTCCGTGGGTCTGCTTATCGCCGGGATAATCCTTAGAGACCAGAGTTCTAGGAGTTGGATGTGGATTATTCCGGTCGTCCTGGCAATACTCTTTTTCGGCTGGGGAATATGGGGGAATCGGCAGAGGTGATTTTCCATCCCCCCAGAAGACAGACATCGCGCAGCAGTTTCTTCATCGGTTATTGTGAAACAAGTTGCATGAAGTGTTCAGCTCCTGGTGACCGATCTTTTAGCCGCCTGATATCAGAGAACTGTCCCTTGGTCAGTAGCCAACCATATAAAATAACGGTTCAGGAATTTCCTATAAATAAGCCAAGAGCTTCTAACTCACCCTGGAGTTTTTCAGCGGTGGTGAACAGAAGCGCCCGTATTCCCAGGGCCTGTGCAGCAATCACATGCGCTTCTGTATCATCAACAAAAACAGCCTCTGGTGCCGCCACTCCCAATCGTTCGAGGGCCAGATGAAATATTTCAGGATCGGGTTTTGCCACCCCCTCGTCCCCCGAACAGACAACCTGCTCAAACAGCCAGTAGATGTCCCATTCTTTCATCCACTGTTTCAGGCCTGGGGGATGATTTGAAATGACAGCGAGTTGATATTGGTTTATTAGCAGCTTGAGGAGTTCAGTGACTTCTGGGTTGATCTTTTCGTCACCGTAGTAACGTCTCTGGAATGCTTGTACTGCTGCAGGAGTATGCAAATTCAACTGCGGTCCGATGGCCTGCCAGTAGGCTGGCAAATCGATCTCGCCCACAAGTGCCTTTTCCCAGAAAAGCGATTCGAACATAATGGTGTTAATAGATCCTGGCAGCAGATTCAGCTCGGACTCGTACTGTTCAAACAGAATTTGCGGTTTCTGCGCGGAGATGACACGACCGAAATCGAATAAAAGTGCCTTAATCATCCCAAACCGATCTTTTCTTCTGTTGGCTCTTTGGGGAGCGGCGCTGGTCGAGGCTTCTCGACTGGACCATTGACAAATTTTGAGACCATATGATACGCCTCATCGTCGGTGAACTGTTCCGGAGGGTGTTTGCAAAAAAATGCCGACGGTCCGAGCAGTGGTCCAGCCATCCCCCGGTCAAGAGCCAGCCGGGCACAACGGATCATATCAATAACCACGCCGGCCGAATTCGGAGAATCTTCGACCGATAGCCTCATTTCAAGATCGATAGATACATCACCAAAAATCCTCCCTTCCATTCGGATAAAACCCACCTTGTTGTCCCTTTGCCAGGACACATAATCACTGGGCCCTATGTGGATGTTGCCATCGCTAAGCCTATGGGCCGCTACCGATTGAACGGCCTCCGTCTTTGACTGTTTCTTGGATGCGAGTCTGGTTCTGTCGAGCATATTGAGAAAATCTGTATTGCCGCCTGTATTGAGCTGGTAGGTCCTCTCCAACTCGACGCCGCGTCGCCGAAAGAGGTCTGTCAAGGCACGGTGAATAATCGTAGCACCCATCTGGGACTTCACATCATCGCCAATCACGGGCAACCCCCGGGTGGTAAACCGATGGGCCCATTCTGGCTCACTGGCGATAAATACCGGGATGCAGTTAACGACCGCGACACCCGCCTCCAAAGCACAGGTTATATAAAATTCAGCAGCCTGCTGAGAACCTACCGGCAGAAAATTTACCAATACCTGGCTACCGCTATTTCTCAGTTCCCCAATTACTGCCGCCTTAGAGGCGTCCGGCTCCTCACTTGGGTCAAAGCGATACTTTGGGTCCAGGTCAGCCATATGCGGCGATACGCCATCGTACAGAGCTCCCATATGGACGATAACGCCGATATCAGGCACTCCGGAGTGAAATACCTTGGTACAGTTGGGGGACTGAAATATCGCCTTCCCCACATCAAGCCCGACCTTTCGCCTGTCTATATCAAACGCCGCCGCAATGGTGATATCGGTTGGATCATAGCCACCCAGATCCCAGTTCATCAGCCCGTTAACCTCTTTGTTGCCATGTTGTTTATAGAAGTATAACCCCTGTATTAAGGCGCTGGTGCAATTACCGATACCAACAATGGCGATTTTAATTGTCTCCATAAAAGCTCCTTTTCTTCTGTTAATCAGGAAATTTTACTCGATGAAAGGCCTCCGCAAGTGCAAATGCTGTATCTTTGGCCACGCGCTGACACCTTTTCTTTAACCATATTTCAAGATCGCCAACATTCAATTCTTTTACCTGGCTTGCGTGACACTTTAACGCTGCAACTTTTTGGGAAAATGTCTCTGAAATATCAACATGATAGTTGACTTCTTCAGCCCCGAAAAAAAGTACTTCTTTGACCTTGTGGGGCTCCAGACCCTCGTCAAGCATTTGAGGGTAGGCCATGTGGTCCCTGGCATAGGGGAAAAGGGCATCCATCACCACCTGCCCGACGATACGATGATCGCGGTGCCAGAGGTAACGCCGATATGGATCAGAGCTGAGCACGATTTGCGGCCGAAAACGCCTGATCAGGCGAACGATTTCTTCCCGAAAAGCAGGAGTCTCTTCCAACTGCTGATCCGCCATGCCCAGAAAAACCACATCCTTTACTCCAAGCAGGCGTGCCGCGTCCCTCTGTTCTTGCTGCCGAATCCGGGCAAGCTCCACGCTGGTCATCGTACGATCACTCGTACCCTTATCACCGTTTGTGCAGAGCACATAGGCGATTGATTTGCCTTCAGCGATCCATCTGGCAACGCTGCCCGCCGCTCCGAATTCGGCATCATCAGGATGGGCAATGATGACCAAAATATCGCAAGTAATAGACATAAGACTCCCCAGAACATTTCTTAAGTGTGCAATAACGTATTATTATAGGCATCCACCATTAAAGTCGCTACTCTCGACCAGGTAAAGTCGCTGACGCTCTGTCTGATTTTTTCAGCCTCCTGCCAATCTGCCAGCACCAAAGCATTAGAGATCGCCTCTGCCAGACTGCGCTCATCGCCTGCTGCTGCCAGATAACCGTTGATCCCCGGCTCAATGACATAAGGGGCAATGCCTACCGGAGTGGAGGCGACTGGTGTGCCAGATGCCAGGGCCTCGAGGACGACCAGGCCAAAACTCTCGTAACGTGAAGCCACCAGCACCGCATCCGCTTTCTGATAATACAGCACCATCTGTGAATGCTCAATTGTGCCGAGAAAATGTACCCTCTCGCCGATTCCCAAACCATTCGCCAACCTTTCAATCCGCTGATACGAAGGACTTTCCGGCCCATCACCGCCAACGATAACCAGGTGGACCTCAGGAGTATTTACAAGGCGACAGAGACTTCTTAACGCCAGATCAATACCCTTCATGGGATCAAATCTGCCGACAAACAGTATGAGCGACTTTGAGTCCAAACCGGCAATTTCAAGCTTTGCTGCAGCTGGGTCACCTGTTGTAAAATGATCCATATTCACTCCCCAGGGAATATGGTGGATAGAAGCAGTTTGACCAGTACTCATCGAAGCGAGGTGCGCACCCTCTTCCGCAGTAGGCACAATTACTGCATCGCAGCGCCGCAACAGCCGAACCTCCTCAGATAGACGGTTGTGGTCCTCGACATGGCCATTTAAGGCGGCCATCTTTACTGATGCAAGGGTGTGAAAGGTTATCACATGGGAGCAATGCCATAATGCCTTTAATTGTTTACCAACGACCCCTGACAGCCAGTAGTTGCTGTGAATCAGATCGTAGCTGACACCTGTTTGCCTTTTAAAACTGTCTATTGCTGCGCAAAACCGACACAAATGCTCAAAAAGTGCTGATCGCAAGAGGCCTTCTATCCCTTCAAGAGCAAGGTTGATGATCCTGACATGCGGCGCATATTCAATAACCTGCATCCAACCTTGCGCTGTTTGACGAGTAAAAATGTCCACATGATGACCCCTTTTGCCGAGTTCAGATGCCAGTTCCAGTAAATAGACGCTCATCCCTCCGGTGTCAGCAGACCCCAGTCGGCCGAGAGGGCTGGAGTGAACAGAAAGCATGGCAATTCGCAGGATTCTGCCCATAATCAACTGCCTTCCTGAGGCGACATGTCTATAACTTTTCGCATTCGATAATACATTTCATCAGGGGTATTTCCTTACCACCAAGCTGGTATTTGTACCTCTCCGTACCGCCCAGGAAGTCATACACCTTCTGCCCTGCTTCGATACTGGAACGAATTGTTGCTATCTTGCTGACCATCCCAAGGGATAATGGGCGAAACCCGGGTTCAAAGCCGTTATTGTAGAGATAGGTGGTTTTGCCAATTTCGATACAAAACACCGATGCTGCCGGTTTATCATTAATCGTAAGAGAAAGAAGAAAAAGCATGCCGAACTGCGAAAGTTCAGCTGCAAGGGTGCGAAAAAAACCCTCTCGCACATCAGTCATGAATTCCATTTTATCACCCCGGCTCTGCCGAAAAAGATGGACAAACAAGTCCATGGCTTCTGCAGTCTCAGGCGCTTGCCTGATAACAGACAGACGAAGCGTTCCAGCATCATCTGCCCGTCGAAGCTTTCGTCTCACCTCGTGGCGCTGTTTGCCGGCCAGTCGCTGGAGATATTCCTCCCAGCTCGCAGGCAAGTCCATTTGAACCGACACAGCCTGGGGGTTAACAGAAACTCGCCACCCTTCTCTCTGGGCGGCTGGTATAAAATTACGATATACCAGAGAATCTGGCCGTACCTGCTCAAGAGTCAGACGATGTATCCCCTCTGCCGCCAGAAAACGAAGCGTTTCCAGCGAAAAATAATCCTCAGCCCCGGGTGCAGCGATAAAGTCGCCGGTGTCGCAGATATCAATCGATCCAATGAACCGGGCAATACCATTTTCAAGCATCAATGGCGCCACACCCAGTGGACGTTTAGCCTTTGATACCTGCAGTAAGAGCGATTCGTTCTTACCTGCGAAGTGGTGCCACCAAGACTTCAGCCACGGTGGGGTGATAAACGGATTATACCACTGCCAGCTGTCAGCATGCTCGGACCATAAGGTGACAAGCTCCGGCAATGTCACCCTGTGCACCGTGCCCCCGTTTGCGTGCTCTTTTCTCTTCATTGCACCTGGCTATCTGCTCTGTTCCTGATATCAACAGCGACACTGCAGCCGGTTCGTGCAGCCTCTGTCAACGAATCGAGAACCGCCATGTTGTTAATGCTGTCATCGATCGGCACAAGAGGCTCAACGCCACCAAGTACCCGATCGCCAAAATGTTCAACCATCAAACGGTACTCATCGACACCTGGAATAATAATCTTCTCGGCAGTTTCTTCATCACCTTGCCGGTAGTATATTACTGCATCTTTTTCCCAGGGAACAAAGGCATCCTGGGGAAGATCAATAACACCATCGCTGCCAACGATACTGTACGTTTGCTGAAGCCCCGAGCAAAAGCTTGCCTCAATCGTAGCCAAGGCCCCATGATCGAAAAGAAGGTTGCCGACCAGGTGAATATCCACATTGCTTTCAGGTCTGCGAATTGCTAGCGCCTGCGCTCTTACAGGCTCTGCCGCCAGCAACCAGCGTGCAACGCTCACTCCATAGCAGCCGACGTCCAGCAGCGCCCCACCGCCGTGCGGAGAACTAAGCCGGTGATTTGCACCGCTTTTCAGTAACTCCTCAGTCATGGAAAAACAAAATGCGGCTCGAACCAGTCGGGGTACTCCGATTGCTCCCTCAGAAATCATCCTTTTTATTCGTTGCGTGCGGGGATGGAACCGGTACATGAGCGCTTCCATCAAAACACGGTCTGTCGCCAGAGCCAGCGCTTTCATTTCACCCGCCTCTGCAGCATTGCAGGCCAATGGCTTTTCGCACAGCACATGTTTTCCAGCCGAGAGTGCCTTCATTGTCCAGGTCAGGTGCAGATGATTGGGCAGCGAAATATATACCGCATCGACACTCGGGTCATGGATGACTTCATTATAACGCTCATAAATAGAGTCAATACCAATATGTTTGGCGATATCAACAGCTTCATGAGGCCGATGGGTGCCGAGAGCACGAATTCTCCCATTGCACGAGCGGGCAATGGCCGGCATCATGCATTTTCGACCAATCATGGCGTTGCCGAGAATGCCCCAGTTCAATTTATTTTTCATTGATCGTCTCTACACTTCCGCCATGTGCCATTGACCGGGCCGCCGCCTCAAGTATCGACACGACTTTAACTGAATCTGCAAGCGGAGCGGCGAGCGGCTCCCCCCACAAGAGATGATCTGCAAGATTGTGATGAAAAGCAAGCGGGTTTCTCTCCGGCAGAACAGGCTTAATCTGCTCGACATCGCCTTTTGAACAGCGCCGGTAAACCGTAATATCGGGCATCATTTCCGTTGCGGGTATATCTGTTTTGGAAAAATAATGCACCGGATCCATACCAAAAGCAGTAATATCTCGCCAGTCACCATGAATAGCCCCTGTTGTTCCAAGGACATACCATTTTGGCGTGCGGACTGCAGCGATATCTGAGTGAATAAACTCAGCCTCCCGGCCACCGGCAAATCGTATCTGGATACGCTCCTGATCACCGTTGGTCACATCATGCCATACGCGCTTATGCCTTGTACCAATTACCGCCTCAACAGGATACGGCAGGAGACCGACAAGCCAATCGATATAGTGGGCACCCCAGTCAAAAGATGTACCTCCCGATACCGGAGCATGGGAATGCCAGTAGCCGCATGGATGATGAAATCCACCAACAAAAGTCTCCACATAAAACGGCTCGCCGATCATCCCGTTGGTCAGTATTGCTTTAATAGCCATGAAATCCGGGTCCCAGCGGCGGTTCTGGTGGCAGCTTAAATGTTTCGAGCAACGCACTGCCATTTCCTTCATCGCCTCGGTTTCTTTTGTGCTCAGGGCAAGCGGCTTTTCACACAGTACATGCTTTCCAGCAGCCATCATCTGCATTGACAGGTTGGCATGACTATTGGGAGCAGTCACCACAACAACAAGGTCGATGAGCGGATCTTCGGCCATCACCGCAGCATCTGCATAGGTTGTTATACCGGGAAAGTCCTGCGTCGCCTGAACAAGCTGTCTGGCGTTGAGATCGCAGGCGGCAACCAGTTGAAATCCCGGGGTATTTCCTGCTGCAAGTCCATGTAACCTGCCCACCGATGGCGCGTATCCAAGAATACCGATACCCAGCGAGGTATCAGGGCCTGGTGCCTCGTTTTGAAAATGGCGAAGCAGACGATAAAGCGTCTGGCGAATCATCTGCGGGGCGAAATCCTGCAGCGTTGTGGAGGCAAGATAGCCATCTCCATAAGAACGAATAGCCAAAACGCTGCTGTGGGCGTAATGCCAGTCAACGTAAAGAACTGTTTCGACCGCCTCAGCTGTGACAATCAATGGTTGGTAGAATCCGCCTACGTAAACAGCATCAGGCAGCCGGACTCCAAGTATGCTGGCTGGGTCTGTAAATAAAACACGCAGCTCAGATCGGGGACCGACCGGACCAGGTTGCACGCCAAACGCGTCAGGCAAGAGAACATCACTCAGCCCAACCAGAGCAAGCCAGGCCCCGCCAGCTTCAACAAACTCAAGCATTCGATCGATGTCTATGGTGCCAATCGATTTCCCGGTGGTAAGTATGGCGTGAATAGCACTCAGATCTGAAGGCAATCCGAATGCGTGCGATACCCGGACATGATCCATGCCGGCGCCAAACCCGGACCACGGAATACCGACATCACCATCGACGTCTGTGACTATCAAAACAGAGAGTTCAGTATGATTGATCATTGTCCTCCTCTTTGCAATCGGCAAGCTGCCACCGATACCCGGCATCACTATCTTCAACGATAATGCCTGCCATGGTCAAGGCATCACGAAGGGCATCAGCTGCTTCAAATTGTTGTGACTGTCTTAATCGCTGGCGGGCTGTGAGAATGCTGTCGACAACCGGACCAATCACCTGTGCCATTGCCGATCTGGTCAGCGCAGTCCTGGTTCCGAGTTCGGCCACCTGTTCCCGAAAGAGATCCCTCGCCTGGGCAATTAACTCAGGATTCTCCCTGTTTCCTTCCGCCTGCCAGAGAATGCGGTCCAGTTGCAGCAGTCCATTGGCGGATCGTCTTAAATCATCTGAAGTAATGGCCTGCTGAAAATCCTCTCTGAGATCGTGAACCTCACGCCAGAAATCTGATTCATCACAGTGCTGAGTTTCAGGTTCTGAGCTGAAGGCTGGCTCAACTGCAGCTTCTGCAGAGGTCGACTCTCCTCCCTGGAGGAGCTCAAGGGGGTATGTTTTATTGGAGACAAAATACTGGGTATTGCTATGGTGTTGCAAGATTACCCTGCCGATACCATAAATCTGAAAAGAGCGGCTTGAAAAATCAATGATACAAGCGGTATGTTCATCAATGCCGAGCACAGGAAATGGATCTTCCATGATCGAGATGAGTTTATCAAACCGGGAACTCCCCATAAAACAGCGGCTGGTATCATGGGTTCCCCCTTCGGCATTATTCCAGTGAGGGATCACGATGAGACGCAGACCGAATGTTCCGAGAATATCGAGACCATTAACCCAGTGAAGCGACTGACCAACTTTGTATATTTCATAGACCGGAAGAGTAAAACTGCCAGCGGTCAGTGCAGCGGCACTTGCGGCCACCAGACAACCACCTTTGCGAATATGGTCGATAAAAATCTCTGGAATTCGAGATTTGGAGAGTTGCTTAATGGCATAGGTAGGACTGCCTGGCCCCATCAGAATATAATTTGCTCCCCGTAATTTCTGGTAGGCCGCGGCTGCATCAACCGCGGAAATAGTTTCAGACGATCTATACGAAGCGATTTCCAGACGGCACCCCACCCGCTTGCGAAAATATTCAATTGCATTGGCACCGATCTGCCCTGCATTGAGCTGAAAGCCCGCCGGAGTATCGAGAAAAAGTGCAGATCTGTCGGCAGGAAATCTGGATAGAAGCATCTTATGTACCTCTACCATAGTGGCTGTAAGCTCGCCTGATCCCATGAGTGCAAGTGTTCCCATTTCCGGTAGCGTCCTTTTATAGCTGCAGTTTCTGTAGGCGTCGTAATGTGCTACTCAACAGTGGCAGGATGGCAGATAAATCACTACCATTTATTATACAGTAGGTCAATTTGTGGGGAGGGCAACTCATCAGATGAAATTATCGCCCCGGCAGCGTAAGATTGAACATTCCCCTGATGATAAAGCACGACTGTTCCACTGCCATACACCGTCCATCCGCCATCAGGAGCATCATTGATAATGCCGGTCTCCTCGTCAATACCGAGCATGCAAGCGTCTGGCAGGAGATGACACAATCGTTTCACCCACGAAAATCCGGTACTATTGTGGTGTGGAATAAGGCAAATCCCCGGCATGAGATTAAGTCCGGCCATTACCTTTTGAGAAAAAGGGTCGTAAAATTTTTCGCAAAGAACCATTGCCCCGGCACTGCTGCCACCAATCACACCGCCACCATGGTATACTGAGCAGATGCTCCACCAACTGTGTGTCCCCCTCAACGACTGCGCCAGGTGCGAAGGAAATCCGCCGAGCAAAAACACTAATCTCGAGCTCCTCAACTGTTCGGCCAATTCCTGATTCTTTGCCGAATACCGATCAACCAATAGTCGACATACCACGTTGCGTGCACCGATCCGGCGGAACCATTCGACACCGTTCTGGCACGCACGCTGATGGTTGTTATCAGGCGCTGCTGCTGCCGGGATAATATCGACGGCAGCATCCTCTCCCCCAGCAAGAACCAATGCTCTGCTATCAGCGTCAATCATACACCCGTTAAACTCAGCCCCACCCTCTAACAATAGATATCCCATGCGCCATCTCCTGGTATTGTTATGTTTTCAGCAGCAGGTTCACGCTGTAATATATCTCATAAGCATTTTGCTGTTTCAACGATCGAAAAAACCCTGTTGATGAAGACTCTGCTGTGGTTTGGAACGGACGAATTGTGGAATAAACATGCCTTCACTGGATAGGCACGAAGATACTATAGTTACTTTAAGATTGCTTGCACCCGGTGAAATTCAGATCCGTTTGGGTGGCCTATGAAACTCCGGAGATACCTTCTAATACTGTCCTTGCCGCAATAATTTTCATGCCGTTCAGCCGACCCGGGGTGGTGTGCCTGGCATTTACCACGTCACGAATCCAGATCTCCTGCACCTGGTCGCCAAACCTGTCTTGAAGTTGACGATAAATTTCCGGATCGTGCTCACCTGAATCACCAACAAGAATAAATTTTCGTCCCGGAAACCTGCTCATAATTGTAGCGATTTGCGATAACTTCTGCTCGACAGTAGCATCACCGGTCAACTTCAGAAGATCTCTCCAGGTAGCTGGAGAGATGAGGTTTGTGGGAACATTTTTCATATGAAAAGAACCCTCCGGGAATTCTTCTTTCTCGATAAATTCGGAAAGAGGACGATAAAGTTGCCAGGGTGCTCCTGAGACATAGTGAAAACAGGCCAGCCCCAGGGCTTTATAGCTATCGATCATTTCCGGTGCAACAGTGAAATCACCCAAAAAGGTATTACGAACAACAATTTTACCACCCGCTGGAATCTCAGTGACCTTAAGCGTATCATCTATGTCTGAAATTACCGATAAACCTTCCGCATGGATTAATCTTATGCGGCCGAGACCGCTATGCTCATCGGAGACAGCACGAATGGTGAGCCATCCATTTTGAGCAGATTGAGCCTCTATCAATGATATTGCCCGTTCATGGCTCAGTTTTATAAACCCCTTGATAATTCCATTTAAATCAGATTTTGGAAAACTCCCATCCTCCCATTGCACACACCACTCCTCATCTTCTGGATCGTTATCAAAGATAAAGACAACCCGTTCACGAGACTCGCTGTCAGCTATAATATCGGCAAACCGCGATTTAAAATTTTCCAATTCGCGCTCGTTAGATATCCCAACATTATCGGCAAGCAGATTTGCCGCTGCTTCAACCACCCTTCGTGGCTCATGGACCCAGATACGAAGCGGGATCGTCCAATCAGCACCTTGACGATACCCGTACGTCGGAAAAAAGGTCACATGTTCATTGTCTTCAAACAGTTTTTTTATCGCTTTCCGGATTCTGGACATTGTAGAACACTCTCAGGTAACAGCAGACTCATTATATCTCTCAGGCAACGGTTTCTGTAAGAAGTAATAATCCATCTAATGTCCATATATCAACCATTGTAATTGACGGTATCCTTCTGGTTCTCATTTTCAGATGAAACAGGGTAAAACGTGTACTCTTCAGGCCCGGAAAACAACGTACTAATGTACACCTCGTAGACATTTGTCTGTTCCTCGTGTAAAGTATCTTTCATCTTCTTCAATTGCTCATCCGCTTCTACACCTCAACCTGGCTCACCGCCTGGGGGATAACCATGGCTGATGACCTCTCTCTCTCAGAAAAAGATTTGTCACTCTTTGGTGGCGTGATATCCTCTTTTCACACAATCCAGGATATGGATGAGTTACTCACCGCCATACTCCAGAAGATCAGGCCCATTTTCGATATCGAAGGGGCTTCGATTGCACTGCATGACGCAGGCAATAGTGAATTCTATTTTTACCGTACGATTGAGGAAATCGATGTGCCAGAGAAGAGAGGTGATCCCCCGCCGAGCTTTCCCGATCATAAAGGCATTGCCGGCTGGGTTATGGAACACAACCGGGCCGTACTTATCAATGATGTGTCAGGTGACCCACGCGTTTTCAACGGTATTAATTCACAAGACCATTTTATCACCAGGTCAATGATCTGTGTGCCGCTGCGCACCAGAAAGGGGTTTCTCGGAGTTCTCTACGCACTCAACAAAATATCAGGAGCATTCATCGAGCGCGACAGGCGCCTGCTCGAGATATTATCCGGCACTATTGCCGTTTCACTGGAGAATGCAAAGCTGTACGGTGAACTCAAAAATCATATCGACACGCTCGAGAGGGAGAAGCGGCTTCTGCTTTCCCAAACCAGAGCGCGAACCGGTTTTAAAGACATTATCGGCTCCAGCCTGCCAATGCGTCGCATGTTCGAGTTGATAGAAAAAGTAATAGACACCCCGACGACTGTCCTGATTCAGGGAGAAACCGGTACCGGTAAGGAATTGATAGCCAGGGTGATTCATTACAACGGCCCACTCAAGGACAAATCTTTTGTTGCTGAAAACTGTGCCGCCTTGCCTGAAAACCTTCTGGAAAGTGAACTCTTCGGTCATGTCCGGGGTGCTTTTACCGGTGCCATGAGTGATAAAAAGGGTCTTTTTGAGATTGCCGACGGCGGAACGGTTTTTCTGGATGAAGTGGGTGAGATGTCTCTGCACATGCAGGTTAAGCTGCTCCGCGTTCTACAGGAAGGGCAGTTCAGGCCGGTCGGAAGCAACCAGACACGTCAGGTTAACATACGTATAATCGCCTCAACAAACCGCAATCTGGAAGAAGAGATCAGCAAAGGGAATTTCAGGGAAGATCTTTACTACCGTATAAACGTGTTTCAGATCACCCCTCCCCCACTACGGGAACGAACGGAAGACATATTGTTTCTTGCCCAGAATTTCCTGGAAAAATTCGCCCGCAGGCACAAGAAACCGGTTCCACATATCCTTCCCCAGGCCATGGACCTGCTGGTACGCTATCCTTGGCCAGGAAATGTCCGGCAACTTGAAAACGAGATGGAACGTGCAATAACCATGGCTAGCGGAGAAAAAACAATCTCACCAGATCTGCTCTCAGACAAGATCAGACGAAACGTTCCCGACTACATGGAACATGATATGGAGACAAATCCCGTCTCCCTGAAAGATGTTGTGCGCAGCGTCGAGTGCCGAATGATCATCGAAGCGCTTGAGCGTGTTCAGGGCAATCGTTCCCAGGCTGCCAAGAACCTTGGACTCTCCCGACAGGGGTTGCTTAACAAGATTTCAGCTTACAACATCGAGTACCGTTAAGGGTCAGGTATCTCAATGAGCCGTCTTAAACATCCTCTGATCTCAACAACTTAGAGACAGTGCTAAAATCAACCGGTTACTGAAAGGTGCAATATATACGGACTATCTGAGGTGCTTCCTGATCACATGTTAAAAAAGCGGTGATAAAACAAACTTGTTTTAATTGAATCGCGGAAAGGATCCGGTTTTATGAAAACCTTCATAGACGCTCAAAGTTTGCACTTCAAGATGAGGATATTATGATTCCATGGAATACGTCTGTTCTGTAACTGAAAAACTCCATGGTGGTTTGCCGGCTTTTCGTTCAAGCACGATCCAGTGTTTACCGCTATCTGACTGTTCGGGATAGTCGATACTGTAATGAAGGCCCCTTGACTCCTTGCGTGTCAGGGCTGATTCCACAATCATCAAGGCTATGTGTGCGATATTTCGTAATTCTACCATATTTGCTGAAACATAGTATTTCTTGTAATGGCTCTCTATTTCTTCCGCAATAGCAACCAGCCGTTTTTGGGCAATCTCCAGTCGTTGGGTCGTTCTCACAATCCCCACATAATTCCACATTGTCCTTCTAATGAGATCCCATTCGTGATTAATGAGAATTTCTTCCTCAAGATAGTCAGCCTCCCCCTCACTCCAAGGGTCGACGCTCTGGCTATCCTCGAGTTGTTCATGCTTCTCCTTGTTAACAAAACAATGACCAGCCGCCCTCTCAGCAAAAACCACAGCCTCCAACAATGAATTACTTGCAAGCCTGTTGGCTCCATGTAAGCCAGTGCATGATGTCTCTCCCAATGCCATTAGTCCATGGACCGAGGATTTACCCCAACTATCAACCAAGACTCCACCACAAAGATAATGCGCTGCAGGAACGACCGGAATAGGTTCGCTTGTTATATCGAGCCCAAATTCCAGGCATTTTTGATATATCCCGGGGAACCTTTCTCTTATAAACGTCTGATCTTTATGGGTAATATCGAGGTATACACAATCCTCGCCTGTCTCCTTCATTTCCTTGTCAATTGATCGAGCAACGGTGTCTCTGGTTGCCAACTCACCGCGTGAATCATATTTGTCCATAAATCGTTTTCCGTTCTTATCAATTAACAGCCCCCCTTCTCCCCTGACTGCCTCAGAGATGAGAAAGTTTTTAGCGTTTGGGTGATACAGACACGTCGGGTGAAATTGTACAAACTCCATATTGGCAATTTTTGCACCCGCTCGAGCGGCCATGGCCACCCCATCTCCCGTCGCTATATCAGGATTGCTTGTGTAGAGATACACCTTCCCTGCTCCGCCCGTACAGAGCACGGTAGCGCTTGACACGTACGGCACCACATTACGGTCACCACTCATCACATAAGCGCCAAAACATCGGCGCTTACCAGCACTGTGTTTAACCAACAAATCAACGGCCACATGCTCCTCCAACAACCTGATATTAGGAGACTTTCTAACCATTAGCAAGAGTGTACTCTCTATTTCCTTGCCAGTTAAATCATAGGCATGAGCAACTCTTCTTCGGGAATGGCCCCCTTCTCTTCCAAGACTTAACCTACCAGACTCGACATCTCTCACAAAGGGGACGCCATAGTTTATGAGATCCTCAACACGTTCCCTCCCGGACGAAACAACTTTTCTTACGATATCGGCATCACAGAGACCTGCACCAGATGCCATTGTATCTGCTACATGCTCTGAAACACTATCATGTTCATCCATCACTGCTGCTATTCCACCTTGAGCGAGATTTGTGGCGGTGTCTATATCCCTTTTTTTTGTGACCACAACGACATTCCCCCATTGAGAAACCCGCAGCGCAAAGGACAACCCTGCTATTCCACTTCCGATGACTAAATAATCACTTTTCACAAAGCACCCACTTATATTGTTTCACGTGAAACACTCTCCTGTTGGACGACATAGTATCAATCAACTTATACCGGGAGAAACAGTAATGGGCAACTATAGATATAAAAATTTCATCTTTTTAAAAATTAACCTTGAGGTTCACACCTATACTCGATTATAAGATATGTACACTCAACAATTGGGAGAAGGTTATTGTGAGAAAACCAAGGAAAGGCACCATAATCGCTGTTGCAAATCAAAAAGGTGGGGTTGGTAAAACCACAACAGCGGTTAATTTTGCCAGTGCGCTTGCCCTTAAAAAGAAAAAGGTCCTCATTGTTGACTCTGACCCACAGGGGAATGCTTCAAGTGGAGTGGGTGTCAAGACAAAGAATCTTGGTGACCACCTGTATCATGTTTTCTGTTCTCAGGCATCAATCAACGACGTAATAGTTGATACCGGAGTTAAAAATCTTAAAGTTCTCCCGTCAAACATAGACCTTGTCGCAGCCGAGTTAGAACTTATTAATCAAGAAAATCGTGAATGTTTTCTTGACAATATACTCTCTGATGTCAGGGGAGACTTTGATTTTATCCTCATCGATTGCCCTCCATCACTTGGTTTGTTGACCGTTAATGCGCTTACTGCAGCAAGATCTGTACTTATTCCAATGCAGTGTGAATATTTTGCTATGGAAGGACTTGCACAACTGATCAACACTATTCGACTGGTTAAAAAAAAGTATAATCAACATCTATACATTGAAGGTTTGCTGTTAACCATGTTTGATACAAGAAACAAGTTGTCACATCAGGTTTCTGATGAAATTTCTCGTCACTTTGGTGACCAGGTTTTTAAAACAATTATTCCAAGAAACGTCCGTTTGAGTGAATGTCCGAGCCATGGTCAGACAATTTTAGAATACGATAAACGATCTACAGGCGCCAAGGCTTACACTGCACTCGCAACAGAATTTCTAAAAAAACAGAGGTAAGGGCAGTGGCAAAAACAACAGGATTAGGGCAGGGCGTCGGCGCCTTATTTGGTGACAGTGGAGACGAAGAGCGCTTTTTTGAGTGTGATATTAGAAAAATATTCCCAAATAAGCACCAGCCACGAGTGCACTTTGATACCAACGAACTGGATGAACTGACCCAGTCAATTGTCGAAAACGGAGTCATCCAACCCCTTATTGTTTCCTATAAAAAAGACAATAATTCCTATGAGTTAATAGCTGGCGAACGGCGTTTGAGAGCGTCCCGGGTGGCCGGTTTAGAAACCGTTCCTGTTGTTGTTAAAAATATTGAATCAGAAGATACTTTTTTGGAACTGGCACTTATTGAAAATATTCAAAGAACAGACCTCAATGCATTAGAAGAAGCAAAGGCTTACAAGAAACTCATTGACCGCTTTGGTTATACCCAGGAACAGACTGCCAAGCGGGTCGGGAAAAAGCGGTCTACTGTTGCAAACACACTCCGCTTGCTCCTCCTGCCAACATACGTTAAGGATGACTTGCTGGAACGGTCTCTTTCTGAAGGTCATGCCCGGGCATTACTGAGAATAGTCGATGACCCGGCTACCCTGAAGGATATCCGTGACCAGATTATTATGAAAAAACTTTCTGTTCGCCAGACTGAGCAGCTTATCCGTCGAAACAAAACAAAAACCAATCACTCGCAGAAATCGAGTAAATTAAAAAAGAACGAAAACAGTCAACTACCAACGTCTTACCGAAAATCATTTGAAAATCAGTTGACAAACAAACTAGACTCAAAAGTGACGATTCACCCAAATGGAAACAGGGGAAAGATCGAGATAGAGTATTACTCCCTTGACGACCTGGAACGACTCGTTTCACTTGTTGCAGATGAATAATGAGAGAGTGCATATGTTTAAAAAAACCATAATTATTTCAATAGTTTTTACGTTTTTACTAATCCCTTTTACTGTTCTGGCGCGTATGGTTTCCGTTTCTGGTGAAGATGTTAACCTGAGATCCGGACCGGGGACAAACTACTCCGTCAAGTGGAAGTATGGGAGTGGGCTGCCCTTAAAGGTCATCAAAGAGCAGGGGAGTTGGGTTAAGGTTGAGGATTTCGAAAAAGACTCCGGCTGGCTCCACAAGGACCTCCTTTCAAATACCGGCCACATGATCGTCAAGGTCAACAAAGATAAGAACAAGAAGGTAAATATCCGAAGTGGCCCTGGCACAAATTATAAAATCGTTGGAAAAGCTTACTATGGAGTGGTTTTTAAAACGGTGAAGCAACAAAAAGGCTGGGCTCAGGTGAAACATGAGAGTGGCGTTACCGGGTGGGTGAAACGTACACTGCTATGGGGTTTTTA
>NODE-254-length-19504-cov-5.74862_pt1 | contig 19504 bp, 17 predicted proteins | sample MGYA00139097_ERZ477577 | MGnify/ENA metagenome assembly ERZ477577
AGGATTTTTTGATACTCATATATTTTGTAAACAGTAAAATAAGAATGGCGATACATGAGAAAAGGGCGTAATAGGAGGGGTGCATATCCCAAAAAAAGAATATTCTTTTGTAACTGAGTTCTCCCCAGTTTATCAGTAAGTCCTGTTCATAAAAGGCCTCCGTAGTTTTGCTGTCCCAATTGCCATAGATTATTTTTCCTCGGTTTAAAACCGACCTGATCAGCCCGGTCAGGATCAGTATAAATGATAACAGGCTCAAGAAATAGACAAATACTTTTAGGGATAAATGTTGAATGCGTCCTGTGGAATAATAAATAATAAAGGGCATAAGGATAAAGGCGGTCCTTATGGTGATTTGCCGGCTATCAAAATCCATATGAAAAATCAAATCAATCAATAAGCCAATCAAAACGGAAGCTAAAAAGGAAGAAAAGATGAGATATCTATTAAAAAAAACCTTTGTATACCTTCCTCTGAGTTGATAAATTGAAATGACAGCCAGTGTAATTAATACCACCGAGTTCGCAGCAAAAGAAACCACTATGCTTGGGAGGAGCAAAAGGAATAGATAGTGAAATATTCTTTCTGGCTTCATAGTGCCTTAATTGTTTTTGGCCTGGCGGTTTCTTTGTCAATGTTTTTTATGATCCAGGCCTTGTCATAGCCCTTGAGAGAAAGGCTCAATACGTTGCTGTATAGAACGTCAGGTATATATCCAATTCTTATATTTCTTTGCTGCGCTACTATTCGAATCATAAAGACGATGGGAATTATGATGACCAGGCTCATTTTTATGAAATGTGATATACTGGTAGTTCTGCCTTCCTGAATTATTGTATATAAACCAAAGAAAACAGCTAACACCAGATATCTGCTAAATAAATTTGGAAACGTAAATAAAACATTGATCAAAATCAAAAAAGGAATTGTGTATATTCTGTATTTATTCGAAGCTTTTGTCAGGATAAAATAGAGTAGAATTAGTATATAAAATACACGTTCAAAATAGAACAGAACCAAGGCCTTCCATGTTCTGTCCTCAAAATATTCAAGCGCCCAGTATCCTAAAAAATAGCTGTCAATTTTTGTTTTTAAGGGTGTATCAGGAAAATACGGTAATAAATGATTAGTTAAAAATATTAAAAGCATACTGCCAAAAGGCATGATAAAAAGCGAAATCAATAAATACAGATTCAATCTTTTGGGTTTTAGTCTGGATAAAAATAGCAGGGGGATCGTTATCAGGGCGGCAAAATGTATGAAAGAGGCAAGTATCAATAATAGTAACACATACTTTTTATCTTCTATTTTATTTAGAAAAGCGTAAATCACGACTAGCATTGCCATGGGAAAGCGCAAGAAAAGACCCTGCAGTAAAAAGTCGAATTGAAGGATGAACAACAGGACTACGAGTATGCTTATGTGTTTTTTTTGTTTCAACAAAAGATTAAAGGATAGTTGAAAGAATGAAAAGACCAGGGCGAAAATAAGGATTCTCACTGATAACCCAAGTTGGGCGAAAATGTAAAGAATCAAATAAAATATAAAATCGGGTTTGACACTGAGAAAATTTAAAAACCCGTCAAAACTCGTTTGCTGAAAATCAAAATAAATGATATAAATTCGATATAGATCTCCTGTAGGGGCCAGAAGGGAGGCGGTTAACCCAAAAAAAACAGAAATCAACACGGTATAGAATTTTCTTCTGGTTTTGAAAAATTGAAACAAAACTAAAGGAAGAGACCAAAAAGGAAGAATTAAAAAAAGACCTCCCATGATGATATCTGAAGCGGGGTATTTAGTTTTAAATCTTTTCATCTGGATATAAAAATCAATTTGTATTTTATGGCGACAAACAATCGGTAAAGAACCATCAGTAATTCAACAAATATCCTTGAATAAACAATAAGCTCAAAAGTGAGTAGTTCCATTTTCCATAAATATAGGAGAATCAAAACATATATGATGGAGGGAAATATAAAACTGTAATTGTACTGGTTTTGATAACCAAAAGCCACCAGGGTATTAGTTCCCAGAAAATAAGTCAACACTACGATTGGAATCATGACACTCAAGGTCTGAAGAAGCGGGCTGTAAGTCAAAAGTTCTTCTCCCCCTAAAAGGGAAATAAGAAAGTCAGCCTGCCAGTAAGTAATGCCCCAGAGAATTATAGAAATGGCAAAACTGTAAAAAATGAATTTTTGATTTAATCTAAGATTCTGAGTTCTTACAATGGTTGGGAATATGACCATGGAAAGCGTTTCAAAGGGCAGTTGAATAGCAGCCAGTATCTTGATTGAAATGTCAAAGCTGGCGACATCCGTCATGGAAAAATAGAGGCCGATCAAAAATATAGCAGCAAAATTGAAGGTCTTGCCAAAAATTCCTCCAATAAAAAAAATAAACGCTTCACTTACAAGGTTCTTAAGAAAAGAAAGATTAAACGATTCAAATTTCATTTGCAACTTTGTAATCGCAAAGATCATTCCTGTAAGCCCGATGAGCAATTGTGAAAATGTTAAAAAACCAGCGTATCGGATGAGGTGGGATGGATTAATTATAAATGCTATGGTCCCCAGCACCAATAGTAGTTTAAAAACAAAAACTATTTTCGTGGGGATTTCCAGTCTTTCTTTTCCCTGAAAGAGCCAGATTGGAAAAATAGCTTCTCCCAGACCAAGACCAAGAAGAATGAGCAGTAACATGTAGTTTTCCCGAAATGCAGGAAAGTTAAATATCAGAATGATGAATATTGTGGCACTTAGAAAAAAAAGAAATAATTTAACGGATAGAATGGCCGTGAAAATTCTATTTAATTTATTTGGGTTGTCAGCGTTTTCAGGAATGTACTTTGCGGCATAAGTATTGAATCCAAAATTGATAACTATGATCAGATATTGAATAATAGAAAGTGCCCAGACAAAGACACCATATTTTTCACTGCCCAGAATCCTTATAAGATATGATATAAGAATATACTGGCTAAGTATATTGAACAATCGGAGCAATGAGAGATAGGAAAAATTTTTGAATATTATTTTTCCATCAGAACCGAGATTTAATTTACTTATTAAATTCACTTAGAATTGTGTGCTATTGATATTGTATCCTCAAGGATACGATCCAAAAAACTTTAGTAGTTATGGAATAAAAGAATAATCCAGCCTTAAACGGTTTAAGCGACATATTCATCCAGCTTTTTATTGAGGCCTCTAAAACCTATAAAAATGAGTATAAAAACAGCTCCGCCGATAAAACCAAGAACGGCAAAATTCTTATGCCATTTATTCATCTTCATACCAATGGAATTGAAACTGGAAACCACATTAATAACCTCGTTCTCCGTTATCAATTTTTCATTCACTTCGATGAGTTGATCATTCATGAACATATATTTATCGAATAGATCAATTTCCTTAGTTCGGCTGTAATTCTCAGACATAAAAATGTTCGTCCCTGCACTTTCCTTTTCGCTTTCTGCGAGTAATACCTTCTTATACAAAGTTCTCAAAGAATCCAGTTCCAGCATGGAATTTTCAAGTGCAGATTTCCTGGTGATCAAATTTGAATATGCGGTTGTTTTTACTTTGTCGTAATAATTATTGGCAATAATGGAATTTATAATCGGGGCGCCTAATTTGTCAAAGACAAATTTGTCTTTTGCTACCACAGTAATCACATGGTATTGAAAGGATTCAATAGGTAGCTCTTCAGAAAATGTTTCGTAATCTATAAGTTTAACCGTATTGCTGTCCAATGACTGGATAAAATTCTTGTATGATATCAGTAATTGATTCTCGTTGGAATAGGGCTCAACCTCAATCCATGAAATGCTTTTGGCCTCCTCCGGGCTAATATGCAAGCTTGATGCAAGCCTTTCTGTATCATCTTGCTTAACCAGACTAAGATAAAAGTCGATATTTTTATAAAGTTGGACAGCAGAACCAAAATTTGGCTCAACGGTCATCGAGGATTCATATTGCTTTTCTTTCAATACATATTGATAGATACCACCCAATAAACCACCGATAATCGCTGCAAGAGCCATTGCTCGAAAGTTACTCCGGATAAACAAAATCAAAAGTAAAACCCAATGAAACAAGGTCTGAAAAACTTGAGCTATAAACTTAAATATACTGCTGATGCCCTTGCCAATCAAGGTGAAGAGCGTCCCAATATCTATATCATCTTCTTTGATTTCATCGCCCTTGGACTTGGAATGTTTTTCATTTTTACTCATGGAAGGAGAATTAGTTTAAAAGGGTAAAAATAAATAAAGAAAGCTAAGTTTCACAATTATTTTCACTTAGTTCACCCTCCTGCAAATATGAAATCGGAATTCAGGAGTTAAAAGCGTTAAATAATCCAGATCTATCCAAAAGGAAGTGTTAGAAATTTACCAGAAGGGACGTAGTAAAACGTTTATTGGTTATATCCAGAAGCGCAGGATTTGCCCCGGGAGCAGCAATAAACTGATAAGTGTCCAGATAAGATGAATAGTCATAAGCAAAATCCATAGTAAAACTCCTTGAAAATTTGATTCCCAAACCAAAAGAATAACCCGTAATGTCGAAATCAGTGGATGAGTTTTTATAAGGTGTTTGGATGATTCTGTATCCTCCTCTGAAACTCATGATTTTATATTTCCATTCCGTACCAACTTTAAAAGAATTTGTGTTTCTTAATCCAGTACTTAGATTTTGGTTTTCTTCATTAAAATTACCGGAAGGTTGAAGCTTAGTATTTGAAAAACCCTTATAGATATAGTCAAAACTGATCAGACCAGATTGATTGAAAACATAAGCTAAGCTTCCTCTGAATTCACTTGGGGTTGTGAGCTTATAATCATAATAATTTGGAAGCGGATAGTCTGGATAATCAGGATCAAGTTCTCCATTAAACCAATAGGTAGTGCGCTGCTCAAATCTTTCCGACATATTATACCATATGGGTGATTGATAGGAGGCGCCTAACCTTAAGTTTTTGATCGGTTTTACGATGATTCCAAGTCCGAAATTAAATCCGCTGCCATAGGTGGAAAGGAATTCTTCATTATTGACATCCATCGTATTGCCCATGCCATCATTGGTTCTTTCTTTGTAGATTATATTTTGATAGAAACCAATATGATGAAAGGCCATTGAGCCACCAAAATAAAATTTTTCGTTATACTGGGCGCCGAAGCTAAAGTTGAATTTGTCGTTGAGACCAGACATGTAATTGTAAAAACTTTGATCTTCAACATTAATATAATTGATGTCATTGTCCGGATCATCGTCAAAATTAAAATCTGGATCATCAGGATACGCAGGAATCCCGCTATTGCCATCAACTAAATAATTAGTATCGAAATGATTAACCACACTATAATTGAACCCCATGGCGAATTTTCCAATTTTAGGATTTCCATAACTTTCCCAAACATTTACGCCACCCATTTGTGCAAACCTGAAATAATCATCGTTATTGTTAATTGTGTTTCCGTAAAAGCTTGAATTGGTTTCAGTGTCTCTGTATGTGAAAGTAGTAGAAAATTCAGTTGTTTCATATACGGCAATACCTGCAGGATTTATATCAACAGCAGACATGTCGTTGCCCAGTGCCCCAAAAGCACCACTCATGCCCATATAACGGGCAGTTCCATAATTGTTCTCAGTTGAGGAAAAAAGCACTGCCTGATCCACATAACTCAGTGATTGTGCGCTTAATGAAATACCACATAGCAATGCTATAACCAAAGGTGTAATTCTTTTCATAGTATGATTTTTTTGAGATTATCTTCTTCCACTTCCCCCGCTTGAACCTCCAGACCTTCCACCGCCTGATGAAGCACTGGGAGAACTTGAAGCTCTGGATGAGCCTCCGGAGCTGGAATTACCTGACGATCTATAAGAAGATCGTGAAGAAGAACTACGATACGAACTGGAATTACCTCGTGACAAATAACTACTTGCACCAGATGAAGAACTTCTGCTGCTTGATTTCGCAGCTGACGGTACGTATTTTACATAATTCTGGTAGCTAGTGCTATTCCTTGCTGAATTATATGATACTCTGTCACCCGTTGATGAACTTCGAGCTGTATTCGTTTTTTTTACAAATTCACGATTAGAAGAAGAAGCCTTATTGTTCATGTTATTATAAGACATTTGTCTTCTACCGGAGCTGCTTCTCATGCTTGACGAACTTCCACGGTAACCGGATGACCCGCTTCTGGAACTTGGAGAATATGATCTGGAAGGAGAAGAAGACCTGTTATAACTCCTGGAGCTATTGTTCGTCGAACTTTTTCTTGCAGAAGAACTACTTCTATTTGTCCTATTACTATTGTAACTCGATCTTTTTTGATATGACCTTGTTCCTTCAGCCTGACCACCTCTATAGCTGCTACTCCTGCTACTCTGGGTATTTCCGTAGCGGCTGCTGCTGGTTCGGCTGCTTTTATTATAATTACTCGCCACTGATCTGTTTGTGTTAGATCTGTTGTAAGACTTGTTAAATTTATTTTCGGTGCTGATGTTTCTTGTATTCATCCTTGCATAGTTGCCATTAACCCGTCCTGTATTGTCAGCATATCTTTTACCATAGGTAGCCGGTTCATAGTACCCAGGGTAATATGGAGGGTAGTATCCAGGGTAATAAGGAGGGTAGTATCCAGGATAATAACCCCAACCCGGGTAACCCCAGCCATATCCATATCCGTAACCATATCCATAACCACAGCCATATCCATAACCACCCCATGGGTCCATACCCCAATAGTAACCTCCCCAACGATTACAACCGCCGTATCCCCAATAGCCACCAAAACCCATGTTTATATTTACGCTAACACTGGATGCTGTTTGTTCCCAAGGAGGGTTTCCACTGTTGTAATTTTCAACATAAACCGTATCTGTGTCACTATAGCCTTCATAGGCATCTATATCAGTAAAGATTTCCTGACTGTTTTCATTCTCACCCGAGAAATAGTTTTGATAATAATCGGTACGCGTATCACGCACCATGACCACCTCATTCTTTTTCGCTGGAGCTCCATAAATACCATCATTCTCATTATAAGCTGTTTGAGATGAGCCGCAGGAATATAAAGCAGCGGTAACAATAATTAAAGAGATACCATAAAAAAGTATTTTTTTAAAAGAAGTAAAGTTTTTCATAGTCGTGTATTTTTATGGTTTTAAGACGAAAAAAAACTAAGTTTGCAACTTATTTTTTCGTTTCATGGGTAATAGTACAATATTTATGCCAAAAATAAATTTTAATGGGTAGTAAACTGACTAAAAGAGCGGAAGATTATTCTAAATGGTACAATGAATTAGTGATAAAAGCTGATCTTGCGGAGAATTCGGGAGTGCGTGGCATGATGGTTATAAAACCATATGGATATGCCATCTGGGAGAAGATGCAGGCCGAGTTGGACAGGATGTTTAAGGAGACTGGACATGAAAATGCCTACTTCCCTTTATTGATCCCAAAATCTTATTTTAGCAGAGAAGCCAGTCATGTCGATGGCTTTGCAAAAGAATGTGCGGTTGTTACGCATTACCGGTTGAAGAATGATGAAAATGGCGGTGGAATAATTGTAGATGAAAATGCAAAACTTGAAGAAGAACTGATCATCCGGCCTACCTCTGAAACTATCATTTGGGATTCCTACAGGAAATGGATTCAATCGTATCGGGATCTGCCTCTTTTGATTAATCAATGGGCAAATGTACTTCGATGGGAAATGAGAACGAGATTGTTTCTCAGAACGGCAGAGTTTTTATGGCAGGAAGGACATACGGCGCATGAGACGATGGCTGAAGCTATTGAAGAAACGCAAAAAATGCAAGGGGTTTATGCTGAATTTGCAGAAAGTTTTATGGCTATGCCTGTCATCAAAGGAACAAAGACTGAAAGCGAAAGGTTTGCAGGAGCACTGGACACCTATACCATTGAAGCCATGATGCAGGATGGTAAGGCGCTACAGGCAGGAACGTCCCATTTTCTGGGTCAGAATTTCGCAAAGGCCTTTGACGTTAAATTTACAACGAAGGAAGGTAAACAGGAATATGTCTGGGCTACTTCGTGGGGAGTTTCAACCAGATTGATGGGAGCCCTTGTGATGTCTCACAGTGATGATTACGGCCTGGTTCTGCCTCCTAAATTAGCTCCGATTCAGTTGGCAATTGTTCCAATATATAAAAGCCCTGAACAGTTGGATCTAATAAATGAAAGGGTAGACACGTTAACTAAGGCCCTTAGGGCAGAGGGGGTATCGGTAAAATATGATAATAGAACGACTTATAAGCCGGGTTGGAAATTTGCAGAATACGAACTAAAGGGCGTTCCATTGAGATTGGCAATAGGACCGAGAGATATGGAGAATAATTCTGCTGAATTGGCGAGGCGTGATACTTTGGAAAAGGAAATTATAAGTCAGGATAATTTGGTGGAAAGAGTAAAGTTCCTTTTAGATGAAATACAGAAGAACTTATTCCAGAAAGCTTTAGATTTTAGAGATAACCTGATCACTGAAGTAGATGATTTTGAGAATTTTAAGAAAGTTTTGGACGAAAAAGGAGGCTTTGTTTCGGCGCATTGGGATGGAACAGTTGAAACGGAGGAAAAAATAAAGACCCTGACAAAAGCAACGATAAGATGTATCCCTCTGGATGCAGTAGAAGAGGAGGGAACCTGTGTTCTTTCAGGCAAGAAATCAGGTAAAAGGGTTTTATTCGCTAAGGCCTATTAAAAAAAATAAAAAAAAATTAAAAAGTCCTTGCAGAGTTAGAATATTGTATTAATTTTGCACTCGCTTGATAATAAAAAGCAAACTCTAGGCCCGTTCGTCTATCGGCTAGGACGCCAGGTTTTCATCCTGGTAAGAGGGGTTCGATTCCCCTACGGGCTACATTTGTTAATTTAACAATTTAATTACACAATTATGGCAAATCATAAATCGGCATTGAAGAGAATCAGAAGTAATGAGTCGAAACATTTAAGGAACAAATATCAGCATAAAACTACGCGTAATGCGATCAAAGATTTGAAAGCTATCGAAGTTAAGAAAGATGCTGAAGCGATGTTGCCAGGTATTGTTTCTATGGTAGATAAATTAGCCAAGAACAACATCATTCACAAAAATAAAGCGGCCAATATCAATTCAAAATTGAAGCTGCACGTCGCTGCTTTATAAGAAAAGTCAGTCACAAAATAATGTATAAAAGCAATCCGTTTGGGTTGCTTTTTTTTGTGGAATTCACTCATTCAAGCATTAGCTTCGCTGAATCTTCGATTTCAAGCATTCTTGCATTTATCACATTACATCAATATTTCATTGTTTCAATACATCATTAAATCAATGACTTCTACCATTCATAAATTCTGTCAGCATCCATTCTGATCATGATGAACAAGAGGACGGTAAAGCCCCATAGCGACGATCCTCCGTAACTAAAGAAGGGCAACGGAATTCCGATCGTAGGCAATAAGCCTATAACCATCCCTATATTGATGGTGAAATGAAAAAAGAAGATGGCCACGGTGGCATAAGAATACACCTGTGAGAAAATGGATTTTTGCCGGTCTGCGATAAACAGCAACCTGATCAAAAAGGCCATAAAGAGGAGGATTACAAGGCTGCTTCCCAAAAACCCCCATTCTTCCCCAACTGTACTGAATATATAATCGGTTTGTTGTTCAGGAACGAAATCTCCCTGAGTTCTGTCACCTTGCAAAAAGCCTTTACCGCTTGCTCCTCCTGAACCTATGGTAATCACAGATTGAGCGGTATTGTATCCGATACCCCGGTCGTCAACATCTTTGCCAAGGAGAATATTAAACCTGTCCCTGTGCCTTTGTTCAAATACATTGTTGAAGACGTAATCAACACTGACGATAAAAAAACTGGTAAAGAAATAGATAAGAAAAAATCTCATCCAGTTATGACGGAAGTATTTCTTGTTTTTATAGATTAGATAAATGAACAGAACGGAAATTACCACGGATGCGATAATCAAGGTGCTGATCGAACCTAGATACAAGGTGATTACAAATAAAAGCAGGGCCAAAAATCCGATGACTAAATAATACAAGGGCAGTCCAAATTGATATAAGACCAGAATTAGAGAGCCATAAACCAGGGCTGAACCCGGATCAGGTTGAAAGGTTATTAAAAGTGCCGGAAGAAATATTATTCCAAAAGCCTTGAGCTGATTTGAGAGTTTTCTCAAATCCTGATTTCTTTCATTCAGATAATTCGCTATGGCAAGAGCTGTCGCCGCTTTTGCAAATTCAGAGGGTTGAATACCAAATGCGCCAAAACTATACCAGGAAGTCGCCCCATTGATGTTATTTCCAAAGACAAACAGACCTGCCAGTGAAAGAACGGAGACCAGATAGAAAATTCCAGAAAATTGTTCATAGAATTTTTTGTCAATGGCAAGAATAAAAATGATGATCACAAAACTCAGCAAAATCCAGATCATTTGCTTCCCGTATTTTGTCGATAAATCAAAGAGTTCAAATTCAGTTTCCGAATAGGTCGCTGAATAAATGCTCAGCCAACCCAGAAACACAAATATCAGGTACATCACAATCAGCAACCAATCAACTCCCCTAAATATATTATTTTTCCTCTTGCGCAACGTAGTTCTCTATTTCCAGTTGTTTATTGTATTCCTCCTCTAAGCTTCCTTCAAGCATTCTCTTTTCTAACCAGTCTCTTTTAACTTCTCCCTTAATGTATTTCTCTATCATTAAACTGGCAATAGGTGCCGCCCATCTAGATCCCCAGTAGCCATTTTCTACAAATACAGCGATGGCGATCTTTGGATCATCTTTAGGCGCAAAGGCTATAAAGATAGAATGATCCGTAAATTGAATTCTTTCACCGTTGACGCGTTTAAAATTTTCCGCGGTCCCGGTTTTTCCGCAAATCTCAATATCACTTATTTTAGATCCTCTGGCTGTACCAATTTCAAAAACGTTAAACATACCCTCGATTACCGGTTCAAAATGCCGGGCATCAATCGTCGTGTATTTAGGTTTAATGTATTTTTCATTTAGATTCAGGCTGTCACCAACTTTTTTAAGGATATGAGGGGTGTAATAATACCCTCTGTTGGCAATTGCGGCCGTCATATTGGCCAGTTGAATGGGGGTGGTTAACACTTCACCCTGCCCTATGGCATTCGAAATCGTAGTGATCGCCTTCCATTTGTGATTAGGGTAGTACCGGTTGTAAAGTGCCGCATCAGGAATGAGTCCCTTTTGACCCGAAGGCATGTCATAGCCAAGATAATTTCCCAAACCAAAACTCTTTACGTGCTTGCTCCAGTTGTCCATGCCTTCTGGGGCGCTATCATATTTTTCAATGGTTCTTTTATACACATTCGAAAAGTAGGCATTACAGGAACGATAAATACCTGTATTCATGCTTATCGGTGCACCTACAATTCCACAATGGCATTTCATGAAACCGCCTCGACCGTATTTATAACCATGATAGCAATAAAAAGCAGTTTCAGGTGTAATGACTTCTTCTTGTAAAGCGATAAGGGCATTTATGATTTTAAATGGTGAGCCCGGAGGGTATTGGGCCTGTAAACCTCTGTCCAACATTGGTTTTTTAATCGTGTCGTTAAACAATAGATACGAATTTCTGGACCTTTTCCTTCCCACAAGCATCCCGGGATCGTAACTAGGGGTTGAGACCAGGGTTAAAATTTCACCTGAAGCCGGTTCTATGGCTACTATACCTCCTCTTTTATTGGTCATTAACTTTTCAACATACATTTGAAGGTCCATATCAAGGGTAAGGGTGATATCTTTCCCTGGGACCGGCAGTGTATCGTAGATCCCCTCTTTATAAGGTCCGATCTCTTTGTTGAATCTGTTTTTTTGAATATACTTGACTCCTTTTTGCCCCCTAAGCACATTTTCAAATTGTTTTTCGGCACCGTGGTAACCGACCAATTCACCCAGTTGATAATACTTATTCGTTTTAATCAGCCCCTCGTTGACCTCACTGATATAGCCCAATACGTTGGCACTCGTTTTTTCGGGATATTGACGCAAGAATCTTTTCTGGATATAAAAGCCCTTGTACTTATACATCTTCTCCTGTAAGTAGGCAAAATCTTCTTTTGATAATTGACCTAAAAAGATGGAAGGTATTCTGGGCGAATAATTTTTCGTTTTATAATAGCGCTTTAAGAAATCTTCTTTGGTGATTTTCAGCAAGCCACAAAATTCCAGGGTGTCAAGAGGCTCGACGTCCTTTGGAATGATCATGATGTCATAAGAAGCCTGGTTGGCGACGAGCAGTTTACCATTCCTGTCATAAATGAACCCTCGGTCGGGGTAGGCAAATTTTACGGTTACAGCCGAATTGTTTAAGGGGTTTTGCTGGTATTTTGTGTCAAGGATCTGCAAGAAAAATAAGCGGCTGATATACACCAGTCCGACGAATAATATCAAAAAATATAAAAGCGATTTTCTCGGCATTACTTATCTTTTTCTCATGACAAATGTAAAACTTATCATTGTTAATATAATCGTAAAAATACTCGTTAATATTGTCTTGATTAATATGATGTCAAATTTACTCCATTTAAAATACTCCATTCCAAACACGATAAAATGATGTACAACAGTGAGAATCACAACATAGAGGAACATTTTTGGAAAGGGTAGTTTAAAAATCGTCTCTGCGCCGTAATCAATATCTCTTTTGCCAATTACACTCTGTAATACAGGGATCCTTATAAAGGCAATAAACAGGGTGGCGGCGGCATTGATACCACCTGAATCAGAAAAAACATCAATGAAGAGACCTAATAAGAAGCTTAATATTAGGAACAGTTCATCATCTTTTCGGATAGGATATAAGAATATAAAGAAAATATAGAAAAACGGGTTGATATAACCCAGGAAATTAATATTGTTAAGCAGAATGATCTGAAGTAAAATCAATCCTATAAATAACAAGGCGCTATTGATATTTTCCCTATTCATTCGTCGATTTTTCTTCCAGGTTTTTGATTTCTAATTTGTCAAAATTCTTTATCACTTCAACATAGCCAATTGAACTCATATCATTAAACAAGGATATGTTTATATATTCATATGTATTGTTCAGCGTTTTAAAATCTTTGATAATCCCAATGGGAACACCCTCCGGGAAAATTGTAGATTTCCCTCCGGTAACTATCGTATCTCCATTATAAACGGCCGCTTGTATGGGGATGTCTAAAAGTTGAACTACGTTGTAATCGTTATTATCCCAGCTTAAACTTCCGTAATGATCACTATTCAGCAATTTGGCATTTATTCTTGAATTTACATTTAATATGGAAAGTACGGTTGCATAGTTGGCCGAAACACTTTTGGTAATTCCGACGATACCCTTGCTGTTAATAACGCCAAGGTCTGATTCCAGGCCGCTGTTTGAACCCTTATTGATGGTTAAGTAATTATTGTTTTTTCTGTAATTATTATTGATTACTTTGGCTCCTATATAATTGTATTTTTGGCGATAATTTGTCGTGTCAATAGCTACTTGGTCCAATTCCACGACGTCCTTATCCGAAATATTCAGTAGGTTCTTCAAATAAACGTTCTCTTCAGATAATCGTTGATTTTCTTCCTTGAGTAGCAGGAATTCCTTGAAATTATTGATTCTGTTGTAGATACCGCCCGATACAAAATTTGCAGAATTTACAAATTTACTTTTATGAAAGGAATGGCTTTGTATCGTAAAAATGATGGCAAGTACTTCGAGCAACAAAAACAGGATAAATAATTTATTCTTGTAAAGGAATGAAATAATTTGTTGCATAATATTTTATCAGGCTTCTATTTCATTAAAACACTTTTATATTTCTCTATATCCTTTAAAGCAATTCCTGTTCCTCTTACTACTGCTCTTAGTGGGTCTTCTGCCACGTAAACAGGTAAATCAGTTTTACGGGACAACCTTCTGTCCAGTCCACGAAGCATGGATCCTCCACCAGCAAGGTATATTCCTGTATTGTAAATGTCAGCAGCCAGTTCAGGAGGAGTCTGAGATAAAGTCTCCATTACGGCGTCCTCAATCCTCAAAATTGATTTTTCCAGGGCTTTTGCGATTTCTCTATATGACAATTCAATCTGTTTCGGTTTTCCGCTTAATAAATCACGGCCCTGAATTGAAATGTCATCCGGAGGGGTTTCGAGCTCTTCGGTAGCCGCACCAATTTGAATCTTAATTTTTTCCGCTGTGGTTTCCCCTATATATAAATTGTGTTGGGTTCTTAAATACATCGCAATATCACTCGTAAAGACATCTCCCGCTACTTTTACAGATTTGTCACATACAATTCCACTTAAGGCGATTACGGCAATCTCCGTAGTTCCTCCACCGATGTCAATGATCATATTCCCTTTCGGTTGCATGATATCAATACCGATACCAATCGCCGCAGCCATGGGTTCATAAATCAAATAAATATCTTTTGCATTCATCTGCTCTGCAGAATCTCTTACGGCTCTTTTTTCAACTTCCGTAATGCCGGAAGGAATACAAATCACCATTCTTAAAGAAGGTCTGAAAAATCGCTTTTTTATCGTGGGAATATTTTTAATAAACTCCCGGATCATTTGCTCCGAAGCCTCAAAATCTGCAATCACACCATCCTTTAAAGGTCTGATGGTTTTGATATTCTCATGGGTTTTACCTTGCATTTGATTCGCCTTGTGACCAATGGCGATTATTTTATTCGTTGTTCTGTCCATAGCCACAATCGACGGACTATCAACTACAACTTTTCCTTTGTGAATGATTAAAGTGTTTGCAGTCCCCAAATCGATTGCAATATCTTCGGTCATAAAGTCAAAAAACCCCATAAAATGATATCGTGTTAACTTGTTTGTAATGTGAATGTCACAAATGTAATAAATTTAGCCTATTCTAAAAGCCAATGCCCTAAAATAGTTTAAAGTAATTTAAGACACTCTTATGATAAGGTTTTGGTTAGTAAATCAGATATACCTGTAGCTGTTTATACTTTTGTTCTAATGCTTAAAATGTCGTGTTCCGGTTGTGACCATTGAAATATTGTGCGCGTCGCAATAGTCAATAGACAATTGGTCCTTTATTGACCCGCCAGGTTGAATAACCGATGAAATACCAGCTTTGTCAGCGATTTCCACACAATCCGGAAAAGGGAAAAATGCGTCACTCGCCATGACAGCGCCTTTGAGATCAAAATTAAAATGACCAGCCTTTGTTATGGCTTGATTCAAGGCGTCCACCCTTGATGTCTGTCCCGTACCACTCGCATATAGCTGTTTGCCCTTTACCAGGACAATGGTGTTTGATTTCGTGTGTTTGCATATTTTAGAAGCGAATAACAAATCACTCGTTTCATTTTCAGTTGGTTGCAATACAGTAACTTGTTTCAATTCTGTTTTTGAATCTGTTTTATTGTCTTTTTCCTGTGAAAGGACACCATTTAATGCCGTTCTGTAATTTACCGATGGCATGCTGATGTCTTTCTGAACCAAAATAATTCTATTCTTTTTTCCTTTTAATATGTCCAAAGCCTCAGCCTCATAGGCTGGCGCAATGACTACTTCGCAAAATAACTTATGAATTTCTGCTGCCGTTTTAGCATTGATACCTGTATTTGCAATAAGGATTCCGCCGAAGGCCGAAACAGGGTCACCGGCCAAGGCATCCACATAAGCTTGTTCAATAGTGCTCCTTTGTGCCAAACCGCATGCGTTATTGTGTTTTAAAATGGCAAATGTGGGATCCTCACCCTTAAATTCATTCATCAGGTTGACTGCTGCGTCAACATCGAGCAAATTATTATATGATAATTCCTTACCGTGTAATTTGTCAAAAAGCGCGGATAGATTCCCGTAGAAGTATCCCTTTTGATGAGGATTTTCACCGTATCTCAAGGCTTGAGCCTGATCGTAACTTTCTCTGAATTCAGTTTCACCGGCCTCAAGATTGAGGTATTTGAATATGGCTGTGTCATAATGGCTGGATACGGCAAAAGCTTTGGCTGCAAAATTCCTTCTGGATTCCAGGCTGATTTTACCTCCATCTGCTGATAGAATTTCCAAAAATTCATCGTATTGCTTCATGCTGGAGACACATATAACGTCTTTAAAATTTTTGGCTGCAGCTCTGATCAAAGAAATGCCTCCAATATCTATCTTCTCAATGATATCCTGTTCAGCTGCCCCGCTGGCCACAGTTTTTTCAAAAGGATATAGATCAACAATTACAATATCTATTTCAGGTATTTCATATTCAGCTAATTGAGACAAATCATTGTCATTGTCACGTCGCCCTAAAATACCACCAAAAACCTTTGGATGTAGTGTTTTTACTCTTCCGCCGAGTATGGAAGGATAGGAGGTCAGCTCTTCAACAGGAACTACTGGAATTCCTAAGTCAGTGACAAATTTTTCAGTTCCGCCCGTAGAAAAAATGGTTACACCCAGTTCATTTAATTTTTTCACTATAGGTTCTAATCCATCTTTGTGAAAGACTGAAATCAAGGCAGATTTTACTTTTTTATTGTTGCTCATAATGTTTCTCTGGAATTAGTCCCAAAAATAGGAAAAGACAAGTTGATGAACAACTCATCTATCAAATTTAATCCGCTGAATTGTCAACAATTTTTGTAGATGAGCCAGGTGTTAAAAATGCATCAAATAAAAGGGAAGCAGTTTCAAATGTTAGTCGGTTTCGGCTATTCCATGTAACAGGAGAAAGACTATCTTTGATCATAGGAAATTTTATTCAACGCAAATAAATTGGCAAAACAGGTACAATTGGGTTTAAGAAATAACTGGAAACAGTTTTTGTTGTTGGTTATCGTCAATGTATTTGTCGGCGGAATGGTTGGATTGGAGAGAACGGTTTTGCCACAATTAGCTGAAGAGGTTTACGCATTGGAGGCGAAAACGGTTATCCTGTCTTTCATCGTCGTCTTCGGAATCTCGAAGGCCGTCACGAACTATTTTACGGGGGCTTTGGCTGATAGACTTGGCAGGAAAAATTTGTTGATTCTCGGCTGGGTAATCGCTTTACCCATTCCTTTTATATTGATATATGCGCCAAGCTGGTCATGGATTGTTTTTGCGAATTTACTTTTGGGTATTAATCAGGGGCTGACATGGTCAAGTACGGTCGTTATGAAAATTGATCTGGTGGGTGAGAAAGACAGAGGCTTGGCAATGGGGCTCAATGAATCTGCCGGCTATCTTGCGGTGGGCGGGGTCGCATTTTTAACGGGCTGGGTAGCTGCCAATTATGGCTTGGTTCCCTATCCTTTTTATATAGGCATAGTGCTTTCCGTCCTGGGACTTTTTTTCTCGATTTTCTTTATTCAGGATACACGACATCATGTTGCCATGGAATCTAAAGGCAATACTAAATATCTATTAAAAAATGTGTTTCTCGAGACCTCTTTGACAAATAATAATCTGGGATCCATATCTCAGGCAGGTATGGTCAATAATCTTAATGACGGCATGATATGGGGGCTCTTTCCCATCTTGCTTGCTGGCTTGGGTTTTGACCTTAAACAAATTGGAATTGTAGTGGCCGTGTATCCAATAGTCTGGGGAATTGGCCAGCTATTTACAGGTAAGTTAGCGGATGTTTTGCCTAAAAAAGGACTTTTATTTTGGGGGATGTTAATTCAGGGAATCGTACTGGCGTGCATGGTTTTTACGAAACAATATTCATATTTCATTGTGCTGTCTGCTTTTTTGGGGATAGGAACAGCCATGGTCTACCCAACCTTTCTCGCCGGAATTGCTGCGTATACGAACCCCAGACAAAGGGCCGAATGTATTGGAGTCTTTAGACTATGGAGAGATATGGGTTATGCACTCGGAGCCATCTTAACGGGCCTTATAGCCGATACTTTTGGTATCAGTGCCTCCATAGGGATGATCGCCTTCATCACTATTGTTTCTTCCTTGATTATTAAATTGCGGATGGATTCTGAGCAAGTATAGGGCTTAGGTCAAGCCTGGCTACTTCTTCGCAAACAAATGCCAATAGAATTTCATCATCCTGGTTAAAAGGGGCGACGTCATGAGAATCAATATCGATTTGGCCAATATTTTTTCCATTTTGAAAGATGGGCACCACAATTTCAGATTTCACATCAAAGCCACACGAAATATAGTTGTCTTGTTCCGTTACATCCTGGACAACAAAAGTTTTATTGCTTTCAGCTACCTGGCCACAAATTCCCTTTCCAAATGGTATAATCGTATGCTCGGTTGGTTTGCCGGCAAATTGGGCCAGCTTCAATTTTTTTTGATCTGCAAGGGCAAAATAGAAGCCCACCCAATGATAATGAGGCACATTCTGTTTAAGAAAACTGCAAATTTCCTGTAATTTTTCAGCTACTGATCTCTTCTGACCAACTATTTGAACAATTTTTTCTTTCAATTCCATTTTTTCTAAAACTTTGGTATAAATTTGATGGGGATAAAATTATCTAATCTTTGAGTAAGAATAAAGCCATAATTGTTTTTTTAGTAAAATTTTTTGCCACCTACTTCATTTTGTTTGGCGCTTATTCTTTCTATTTGCATCAAACTCAAAAAAAAACAGATGTCTTTGTGTGCTCACCGGTTACCCGAACCGTGGCAGAACACGTACGTATAGTCTCTAATATGTTGGGTTATCAGGCAGAAATTGAACAGCATACAGAAGAATTGTCGATAAAATATTTACTCAATGGCGTTTATGTTTCCCGTATTATTGAAGGGTGTAATTCCTTTAGCATTATTATTTTATTCTTATCGTTTATCATCGCTTTCTCCGGATCTTTGAAAAGCACCATCTTATATGGCCTGTTTGGGGGCCTTCTTATTTATGTTGTGAATGTGCTTCGGATCATTGCCATTAGTATCTTATATGATAAGTTTCCTGAATATCAGAACATACTGCATGATTTGTTGTTTCCATCAATCATCTATGGACTTACCTTCATGCTATGGGTAACCTGGGTGAAGTATTTTTCTACAATAAATAAAAATACTGATGGATAAAAAATACAGGATCATATTAATTATACTACTCTTTTTCGTCTTGGTGATGATAAGGGCATATGCGCCTAAAATGTTTTATGATCCCTTCATTGTGTATTTTAGGAATGACTACCTGTATGATCCTATCCCGGTATTTAGCGGTTCCAAATTACTTATTAATTTGTTTTTCAGGTATTCATTGAATAGCCTGATATCATTGTTGATTATTTATGTTGCCTTTCAAAATAACAATTTCGTCCTGTTTGCCATCAAATTTTATGCGATCGCTTTTGTGTTGCTCACCATTACATTTTTTATAATTTTAAGAGGCGAGCTTGAACATGGATATCTATTTGCATTTTATGTTCGCAGATTTATTATACACCCATTATTTGTGCTTATTTTGTTGCCGGCCTTCTATTATAAACAACGTACTTCTAAGGAAATAATTTAACATATTTTT
>NODE-255-length-19482-cov-6.59361_pt1 | contig 19482 bp, 20 predicted proteins | sample MGYA00139097_ERZ477577 | MGnify/ENA metagenome assembly ERZ477577
TTTAGTAGATTTCAACAGCCTATAAGCTTAGGGTAAAATCTGTTTCACTAATAATTTGAGAACGTCAGTAAGAAAGATGGTTATGCAAAATTTGAATCGGAGCTTGCAATTTACTGTAGATGAAGAAAGCGGTGATAGCATTGTTACTGTTAGAGACGCTAAAACGGAAGAGATTATTCGCCAATTTCCATCGGAGGAGTTGTTGAAAGCTCGACATGCTGTTGATAAAGCTAAAGGAATGTTAATAGAGGTGGATGTATAAAGTAGTGAGGTAATATTTCACTGCTTTATAATTTTTTGGAGGTTTATTATGGCTATACAGGCACCAGGTGTAGGTTCTGGACTAGATGTTAATAGCATCGTTAGTCAACTAATGGACCTCGAACGCCAACCCATTACGCGGCTTGAGAACAAACAAAGTACCGTTAATTTACAAATCAGTGCTTATGGGCGATTAAGTAGCAAAGTATCTGAGTTTCAGAACGCTATGGAAAAGTTAAGTAGCCCGTCAGAGTTTCAAATTTACTCAGCTGTTTCAAATGATGAATCTTTATTTACAACAGAAGCTAGTAGCGCTGCGACTGCCGGTTCTTATTCTGTTGAAGTAACTGCGGTTGCTGAACGATCTAAAGTGGCGACAAATGCATTTGCTGATACAGCGGCAGTTGTCGGAGAAGGTACCCTTACCATATACACAGGTACTGATAGCTTTGATGTCGGTATTAATGCCGCGGCAGGAAATAATACCGTAGCAGGAATTCGTGATGCCATAAATAATGCATCTACCAATACGGGTGTAACGGCTTCTATCGTGACCGATGATGATGGGGCGCATCTTGTGCTTTCTTCTGATGATACTGGGCTAGAAAACGCCCTTAAAGTCACGGTTTCAGACTCCGATGGACAAAACACGGATGATTCAGGATTATCATCACTCGCCTTTGAACAAGGTGTTGTTGAGCATCGCACACCTATTTCAAATGCTGCTGATTCGGTAGTTAAAATCGATGGTTTTACTGTAACGAGCGCTTCTAATACTATTAGTGGAGCAGTATCAGGCTTAACTATTAATGCTAAAGCGCTGGGTTCTTCTACGATTGATGTGACTCGAGATGATGAAAAAATCAAAGAGTCAGTACAATCGTTTGCTGATGCATACAACTCTCTTAGAGAAGAAATTAAAAGCCAGAGGACAGGGCAGTTAGAAGCGGATAGCACGTTGTTAACGCTTGAGCGACAAGTTTCAAATGTTTTGAATGCTGGTGGTAGCGTTACTGGTTCTAACTTTTCTTACTTGATTGAAGTAGGTTTAAGTCTAGATGATACTGGCACAATGTCAGTTAAATCATCCACGTTAAATGATGTTTTAGAGTCTGATTTTACTTCTTTTGTAAATTTATTTTCAGCTGAGAATGAAGGTATTGCCTATAGACTAGATAGTCTGGCGGATGGCTTCTTAGGTTCTGATGGTCTCATTAAGGCTAGAGAAGAGGGCCTTAATAAGCAGTTGGATAATATCGATGATCAAATTTTTAGAATCGAAGATCGACTTGTTAGCGTAGAGCGACGCATTCGAGCACAGTTCTCATCGTTAGATTCCTTAGTTAGTAATTTACAGTCTACAGGTAATTTCCTATCTCAACAGTTAGCTGCAATGCCTGCGGCTAACGGTTCATCTTAATGTATGACATAATCAGGGTTTTATTGGATGATGCAAGCAATGGTAAATAAAAAAGCACTTGAAGGATATGGTCGTGGCGCGGTCGAATCAGAAGTTAACTTTGCTTCTCCTCATAGAATTATTCAGATGTTAATGGAAGGTGCTCTTGCTAAAATTGCTACAGCTAAAGGTTGTATTGAGCGTGGTGATGGCGCTGAGAAAGTTCGCCAGATTTCTTGGGGAATGAATATTATAAACGGCCTGAGATCAAGTCTTAATCATGAGCTGGGCGGTGAAGTTTCAGCTAATTTAGATTCGCTTTATGAATATATGGGTAGACGTCTTCAAGAAGCGAGTATTAATAACGATATTGCCGGTTTGGATGAGGTTACAAAACTTTTAATGGAAATAAAGTCTGGTTGGGATGATATTCCAGCTGAATTCCATCAAGGCCAATAACCATGGCGACGAGCCTTGAAGGCTTAAACCAAGTGCTGTCCTTATCAGCTAATATGCTAGAAAAGGCTGAACAACAGCTTTGGGATGATTTGATAAAGCTAGAGGAGCAACGCCAGTTTCTGATTGAGTCGACGTTCCCTCTTAGAACCTCGGGACAGAATGAACGAGCTATATTGCAGAAAATTGTTGAAATGAATAAGCAGTTACAGTTGCAATGTATTGATGCTAAAGATGAAGTTCAGAAACAACTACTCTCTTTTAATGGCAATAAAAAAGCCATGTCTGCCTACCAACAAAAATAAAGATTCAAGTATTTTAATATAGCAAGTCACACTAACGAATATCATAACCGTCATTTTTTTGACAATCAAAACAAAAAATGCTTAACTCTATTCTTCTGAATAACTTACATCTCTTTTATCGATGTGACTTTAAGTTTTCTTGGAGAAAGCATGAGTGCAAATAATGTATTGTTGGTTGATGTAGATCCTGAACGTCGAGATTTATTATCAACTCTCGTTGAGTTTATTAACTGCCAAGCAATTATTGTTCAAGAGCCTGACCTTTGGTTTGAAGATGCCGGAGAGTTATCCGATATCGCTATGGCGATCGTTGGCGACTGTGGTGACAAACATCAAACAAAGCAAGTTCTTCGTGAGTTAGTTAATCATGATGCACGTATTCCTGTATTCCAACTAGACTTTGCTGACAATGAAGTCACTGACTTTCCTGGTACATTGGGTGCACTTCGTTTTCCTGTTAAATACCCCCAGCTAAGCAACGCTTTACAGCAGGCCAGTGTATACCGTAGTCAGCAAGCATCGAATGAGCAGCAAGAAGGATATGACTTTCGTCGTCTTGTTGGTAATAGCCGCTTAATGAAAGCGGTGCAGCAAATGATCGATCAGGTCTCTGATTCAGAAGCGAATGTATTAATTCTTGGTGAGTCAGGTACTGGTAAAGAGGTAGTTGCTAGAAATCTTCATCACTTATCATCGCGACGGGAAAAACCATTTGTACCAATCAATTGTGGTGCCATTCCGGCTGAGCTTTTAGAAAGTGAACTATTTGGCCATGAAAAAGGGGCTTTTACAGGGGCAATTACGGCACGTAAAGGGCGATTTGAAATGGCGGAGGGTGGAACCTTATTTTTAGATGAAATAGGTGATATGCCTTTGCCTATGCAGGTAAAATTATTGCGTGTATTGCAAGAGCGAAATTATGAGCGGGTAGGTAGTAATAAGACGTTAACAACCAATGTACGTGTTATTGCTGCAACGCATCGTAATTTAGAGTCGCATATTGCTGAAGGACGTTTTCGTGAAGATTTATTCTATCGATTAAATGTATTTCCAATAGAAATGCCTGCGTTACGTGAGCGACCAGAAGATATTCCATTATTGATAAATGAACTTATTACTCGCATTGAGCATGAAAATCGTGGCACGGTTCGTTTAACACAAGCTGCTATTACTTCTTTATGCCAATATGAGTGGCCAGGTAATGTACGTGAACTGGCCAATGTAGTTGAACGCTTAGTGATTTTATTTCCTTATGGCACGGTTGATTTTGATGATCTACCTCCTAAGTTCCAGATTGAAGGTGGAGAGTTACCGGAAGTGGTGACTACTGTGATTGAAGAAACGCCACAGCGACAGGAAACAGTGCAATCATCAGTAAACCCTGTCGAAGCACCTCAAGCTGCTCTTGAGGCTGCAAGTCCAGAGTTAGATTCTTTGCCTGAAGATGGTCTCGATTTAAAAGAGCATTTGGCGAATTTAGAATATTTATTGATTAAACAGGCTTTAGATGATTCCGCAGGTGTTGTTGCTCATGCTGCCAATAAACTCAAAATGCGTCGGACTACCTTAGTTGAGAAAATGCGTAAATATGGTATTCAAAGAGACGTAGATTAAACTTATTTAAATTAGCGTGTCATTAGCTTGACAAAAAGTAAGTGGATTAACTCTAACTGTTTGATATGTAACTGTTATTTTCTTTCTGGCTCAATTCTTGCTCTATCAGTGATAAAACATACCGCTGTGGAGTATAGGATGAATGCTAAGTCACTAAGTCAACAATCATTAATCGATGAAAGCGCTATTGAAGCGGCTGCAATTTATAATGTTAGCTCAGCTTCAAAGCCTAAATTACGTCGTCGTTCTGACTTTATTACCAATAACTTTCTATCAAGTAATAAAAGTGATATCCATAATTTTGAACAAGCAACGTGCTTAGCAAATAGAATGACGCAGCTACTGGATGTGCTTCCTGGTGGTGTAGTAGTTTTGGATGGCAATGGTACCGTTCAGCAGTGCAATCAAGCTGCCGTTAAGCTTCTTGGTGAACCTATTCAAGGTGAGCTATGGGTGAGTATTATACAAAGGGCATTTAAACCTCAACATGATGACGGTCATGATATATCACTAGTTGATGGTCGCTTAGTCCATATTTCGACTAGCCCATTGAGGGATGAGCCTGGCCAAATTATTTTATTACAGGACGTAACTGAGACTCGTCAGTTACAACATAAAGTTTCACACCTGCAACGTTTATCAGCGATGGGTGAAATGGCTGCGCGGCTAGCACATCAAATTAGAACACCCTTATCCTCTGCTCTGCTTTATTTAGCACCTTTACTAAAAGAAGATGCCGATCCTAAATTAAAAGGTCGATTTGCAAAGCGTTTGCATAACAGTATTACCCATATGGAGCATCTAGTTAAAGATATGCTGGCCTTTTCCCGTGGCGATATGACCGAAGCGGAACCGATCGCACTAGAAGAGTTATTGAGTAATGTCGAACAACAATTTGCATCACAGCCAGATGCTGATGATTATGATTTTATGATAGAAAATAATGTGAAAAATGGCTTTGTTTATGGTGGAAAGGATGGTCTGAGCAGTGCAATAAACAACTTAGTTAATAATGCGCGACTCGCTTGTGAAAAAGAAGGTGAGATTACCGTGTTTGCAGATCAAATTGCTCACAATGGTGAGCAGTTTATTGAAATAAGTGTTGAAGATAATGGTGTTGGTATTGCTAAAGAAGATCAATCAAAAGTATTAACACCTTTTTTTACTACGCGGTCATCAGGAACAGGATTAGGTTTAGCCGTGGTTAAATCAATTGCAAAAGCACATAACGGTGAAGTGTGGTTTGACAGTATTCAAGGTGAAGGAAGTACATTTGTACTTCGCTTACCGCTATATCAATCAGCTGACAAATTCACGCTCACAGCACAATCTTAGGAATAAATGTTATGAATAAATCAACGATCTTAGTTGTAGAAGATGATGCTGACTTACGTGGCGCATTATGCGATACATTAGAATTAGCAGGTTATGACGTGTCCTCAACCGATCAAGGGCAAGGGGCGCTTGATAAATTAGCCAATACACAATTTGATTTGTTGTTGAGTGATTTGCATATGAAACCAATGAATGGTCATACGCTATTAAAGAAAGCGAAAGCGATAACTCCAGACTTACCAGTATTGATTATGACTGCTTATGGCACTGTGCAGGGTGCTGTTGAAGCAATGCACGAAGGTGCGAGCGATTATTTAATTAAACCTTTTGAAGCTGATGATTTATTAGATCGTGTTCAACGCTATATCAGAACAATAAATTCAGATGAAATGGTCGCAGTGGATAAAAGCTCCCAAGACTTATTGACCTTATCACGTCGTGTTGCCGATGCTGATGCATCGGTATTAATTAGTGGTGAAAGTGGAACAGGTAAAGAAGTACTTGCTCGTTTTCTACATCAGAACTCTATTAGAAACGAAGGTCCCTTCATTGCGATTAACTGTGCTGCAATTCCTGAAAATATGCTGGAAGCAACCCTATTCGGTTATGAAAAAGGCGCATTTACAGGGGCGCTTCAGGCCTATGCTGGTAAGTTTGAACAGGCACATAACGGTACAATTTTATTAGATGAGATCTCTGAGATGGACTTAGGGTTGCAGGCTAAATTACTACGAGTATTGCAAGAGCGTGAAGTTGAACGTATTGGCGGTCGTAAACTAATTTCATTAGATGTTCGAGTATTGGCAACAACCAATAGATTATTACGTGATGAAGTTGCAGCAGGGCGATTTAGAGAAGATTTGTATTATCGCTTAAATGTATTTCCACTTCAGCTATTACCATTGCGTGAACGACCTGATGATATTTTGCCATTATCCAAACAGTTGATCAGCCGTCATTGCAAGCATTCTGGACGAGTAGCTCCTGAATTTAATAAAGCTGCACAACAAGCACTACTCTCACATCAATGGCAAGGTAATGTGCGTGAGCTTGATAATGTATTACAACGAGCTTTGATTCTTCAGCCAGGTACAACAATTACAGATAAAGAATTGGTGTTTGAATCTATGACTACATCAATAGTTGGCAGTAGCCAAAATATTGGCAGTCAGGTTCAAGAAAGTAATCTTAATGATGATTTACGTAGCCATGAACAGCGCCATATATTAGAGGCGCTGGCTAGGAATGATTGTAGTAGAAGAGCTACAGCTAAGGAGTTAGGTATAAGTGAGCGTACACTACGGTACAAGCTGTCTCGCTTTAGAGAAGAAGGGGTCGCTATTCCTGATAAGGTTGGCAAGAAGTCTGCATAAGCTAGCTTAACAATAGCAAATAGTGGAGATGACCCATGATTAACTCAATCGACCCAAATCAATTATTAACTCAAATGCGTGCTGAGCAGGCTAGAGCTTCGCAACAGGTCAATGTTAATCCTTCAACGCAAGTGAGTGGTACTGAGAGTGTCAATTTTACAGGCCTAATGAAGTCTGCAGTTGAGCAAGTTAACGAAACCCAAAAGGCATCGGGTCAGTTAAAAACGGCATTCGAGATGGGAGATCCCAATGTCAGCTTAGCTGAAGTAATGATTGCATCACAAAAAGCATCGGTAGCCTTCCAAGCAACTATTCAAGTTAGAAATAAACTCGTTTCGGCCTATGAGGAAGTAATGAGAATGAGTGTTTAAGCTCCAGTAGGAAAGTAAATATTTTCACATTAAACATTTAAAAAAGAAGATTTATTATGGAAAACGTACCAGCTACAATGAACCCAGCCACAGGCATGCCATTGCCAACAACGCAACTTGGTGCGATGCAATCTAATATGTCTCGTCAACCAGTAATGAAGCAAATGGGATTTTTATTAGCGATTGCTGCCAGTATTGCCTTAGGTGGTTATGTCTTAATGTGGGCGCAATCACCAAATTATCAAGTGCTATTTTCGGGTATGCAGCCTGTAGAAACATCTGAAGTTATTACTATTCTTCAACAGTCAGATGTTCAATATAAATTAGATCCAGCATCAGGTGCTTTACTGGTTCCATCTTCTGAAATTCAAAGTTTACGTTTAAAACTTGCGGCAGCAGGTTTACCTCGTAGCGCTTCTCAAGGCATGGATATGCTTGATGAAGAGCAAGGTTTTGGTACGAGTCAATTTGTTGAACGTGCTCGCTATCAACGTGCAATGGAAGAAGAGTTAGCCCGCTCTATTTCTGAAATTTATAATGTCAGTAGTGCTCGTGTTCATTTAGCGACCCCAAAACAATCAGTTTTTGTTCGTGAACGTAAAAAGCCAACAGCATCTGTAGTGGTCAATCTTTATGCGGGGCGAAGCTTAGATCGTGGCCAAGTGTCCGCGATTACTCACATGGTTTCTTCGAGTGTACCTAATATGTCTAGTAAAGACGTTACGATTGTTGATCAGAAAGGTAATTTGCTGACTAATGGCGAACAAGAAGAAGGCGTGGCTATGAGCGATAGCCAAATGCAATACACGCAAAAATTAGAACAGCGATATATTCGTCGGATTGAGGACATTCTTTCACCTATTATTGGGATGGATGGTGTACGAGCTCAAGTGTCAGCAGAAGTTGATTTTACCGTTACAGAGCAAACGCAAGAGCGTTACAACCCCGATCTTGCTGCGGTTCGTAGTGAACAAATTCAAGAAGATAGTCGATTAGGTAATGGTGTTGTAGGTGGTGTTCCTGGTGCATTGGCTAACCAACCTCCTGGTGGGGGAATAGCACCAGAGGAAGCGACTGGAGAAGATGGTACTGTCAATCAGACTCGTAATGCAGGTCGTAGCTCTAAAAGTAGTACTCGTAATTTTGAGTTAGACCGCACTATTAGCCACACACGTCTAGCACCAGGGGCGGTGCGTCGATTGAGTGTAGCGGTACTTGTTGATGAACATCGTACCGTTGATGCTGAAGGTAATGTGGTGTCTCGGCCATTAACAGAAAATGAAATGACGCGTATTAATGCGCTTGTTATGGATGCTATTGGCTTTAATAAAGCACGGGGTGACAGTCTTAATGTAGTGAATGCCCCCTTTGTTATTCCAGCAGCTGCAGAACCTCTTCCTGCTCTACCTATTTGGGAGCAAGCATGGGTTTGGGATGTAGCAAAACAAGTATTAGGTGGGCTATTAGTGTTATTCTTGATATTCGGTGTGATTAGACCTGCCTTTAAAGATATGAATAAAATACCTGTCAATGATGCTGCGGGTAATGGAGGAGCTGGAACTGGAGAGCAAGCAGCTGCTATAGCGGCTGGAAGTGCTGCTGGTGTCTCTGCTGATGAGATTGCTCAAATTACTACAGGTTCTGCTGATATGGAAGAGAAAATGAGTAATGTTCGAAGCTTGGTGCAACAAGATCCTGCATTGGTTGCGCAAGTAGTGAAAAACTGGACTGCGAGTGACGCTTAAATGGCACAAGATGTAAGAAAATTAACGGGTACAGAAAAAGCGGCTGTTTTCCTACGTTCCTTAGGCGAAGCTGAGGCTGCTGAAGTATTGAAACACATGAATCCTAAAGAGGTTCAAAGTGTAGGTCAGTCAATGGCAACATTAAGCAATGTTACCCGTGAAGAAGTACAAAGTGTCCTTGATAGTTTTGTTACCACCGTTGAGCAAGAGACTGGCCTCGGCATTGGCTCTCATGATTATGTACGAAAAATGTTGGTGGGGGCTTTAGGTGAAGATAAAGCGAGCGGCTTATTGGATCGTATCCTTTCTGGCGGTAATACGAGTGGCCTTGAACAACTAAAATGGATGGATGCTAGAGGTATTTTCGAAGTCATTCGTCTTGAACATCCACAAATTATTGCTATCGTCTGTTCATTCTTAGAAGCGGACCAAGCGGCAGAAGTACTCGCAATGTTCCCTGAACGTGACCAAGCGAATGTTATTTTACGCATCTCTACCTTAGATGGTGTGCAACCTGCTGCCTTGAGCGAACTAAATGAAATCCTTGATAAACAATTTAGTGGCAATGCTGGCGGACAAACAGCCATGGTTGGAGGGATGAAAACAGCAGCAGATATCCTTAACTTTGTTGAAGGTAGTGTTGAAGCTTCTATTATGGAATCAATTAAAGAAGTTGAACCTGATCTTGGGCAAGGCATTGAAGATCTTATGTTCGTGTTTGACAATTTGATCGATGTTGATGACCGCGGTATTCAAGCACTCATGCGTGAAATTCAAACGGATCAATTACAACTCGCCTTGAAAGGTGCTGACGAAACACTTAGAGAGAAATTCTTGGGTAATATGTCTCAACGTGCAGCTGAAATGTTACGTGATGACTTAGAAGCAATGCCTCCAGTACGATTAAGTGATGTGGAAGCAGCTCAGAAAACTATCCTGAGTGCTGCACGAGTCTTGTCTGATAAAGGTGATATTCAATTAGGCGGAGGCGGAGGCGATGACTTCGTCTAAGGATGAGTTAATCACAGAGCAAGTCAATGTAATTTCAACAGAAGAAATAGCAGCATATCAACGCTGGGAAGCACCTAAAATGGTTTCCGTAACTGATGTTGATGACCAATCGATGCTGACCGTTCAAGACATTGAAAAACTACATAAAGAAGCCGAGCAACAAGGTCATAAAGAAGGCTTTGATAAAGGTTATGCTGAAGGTTATCAAGCCGGTTCAGAGAGTGCTCAGCAGGAAATTCAACAGCAGGTAAGCTATTTACAGCAGGTTATGGCCCGACTGAATACACCCTTAGTTGATTTAGATGAGCAAGTTGAACATGATCTGATCAATTTAGTCATGACCATGACAAGACAATTAGTACGAAGAGAATTAAAGACTGATCCTGATCATGTTATTGGCGCTGTTAGAGCTGCAATGGCGGTGTTGCCAATAACTGACCGTAAGGTGAAGTTATTTTTACATCCTGCTGATGTCGAATTAGTGAAAACAGGTTTATCGATAGACAGTGATGATACAACTTGGCAATGGGTAGAAGACCCATTACTGACACGTGGTGGTGTTCGAGTTGAGACAGCTGATACAACAGTTGATGCAACTGTTGAGGCGCGATTAAATAGCGTTATGAATAAGCTATTGGGCGAAGAACGTAGCGAAGACCGTAATGAATGAGCAAGCTCCTCAATCAGATCGAACAAGTAATTGGCATGCGCGCCTTAATGAATATCAACAACGATTAGATTCTGATCCCGCAGAAGTTTTATCAATAGAAGGTCGCCTTACGAGAATGGTCGGCTTAACACTAGAAGCTGTTGGCTTTCAGGCTCCTATCGGTAGCCGGTGTGAAATTAACGGTGCAGGTAATAATCTAATTGAGGCAGAAGTAGTTGGGTTTTCTGGTGAAGTTTTGTATTTGATGCCTACAGGAGATACTCGAGGTCTTGTACCTAATGCCAGAGTACGACCTCTCCGGAGTGATTCACAAGTGCCTGTTGGCGATGAATTATTGGGTCGAGTCGTCGATGGTGCATGCAAACCACTTGATGGTAAAGGGCCATTAAAAGTGAAAGACCGAGTACCGTTACATGGTGAACCTATTAATCCTTTATCAAGAACACCCGTCAGAGAGCATTTAGATGTTGGTGTGCAATCAATTAATGCCCTATTAAGTGTTGGTCGAGGTCAGCGTATGGGCTTATTCGCTGGTAGTGGTGTGGGTAAAAGTGTCTTGTTAGGCATGATGACACGCTTCACAGAAGCAGATGTGATTGTCGTGGGCTTAATTGGTGAACGTGGTCGTGAAGTTAAAGAGTTCATTGAAGATATTTTAGGTGAAGAGGGTATTGCTCGCTCTGTGGTAGTTGCTTCTCCGGCTGATCACTCACCATTAATGCGGTTGCACGGCGCTATGTTATCAACCAGCATTGCTGAATATTTTCGCGATCAGGGCAAACAAGTTTTATTATTGATGGATTCGTTAACGCGTTATGCACAAGCGCAGCGTGAAATTGCTTTAGCAATTGGTGAGCCGCCAGCAACAAAAGGTTATCCGCCCTCTGTATTTTCATTATTACCTCAATTAGTAGAACGAGCTGGTAATGGACCGCCAGGTGGGGGTGCCATAACTGCTATTTACACTGTATTGACAGAAGGTGATGATCAACAAGATCCTATTGCTGATGCTGCTCGAGCTATACTCGATGGTCATATTGTATTATCACGACAATTAGCCGAATCTGGTCAATATCCGGCGATTGATGTTGATGCGTCAATTAGTCGTGTAATGCCACAAATTGTGTCTGCAGAACACTTACAGCAAGCCCAGAGTTTTAAACAGATTTCTTCAACTTATCGTCAAAACCAAGATTTAATTAATATTGGTGCTTATGCTAGCGGTAGTGATCAAAAAATTGATGAAGCAATTGCTCTATACCCTAGTTTGCAAGCAATGATTAAGCAAGGGATGCATGAGTCTGTTAATTGGCAACAAAGTCTTGATGGACTCAATAATACAATGCAGAAACCTGTACCTAAGCAGAATGTAATGTCACCAATGACCATTAATCAGCCCCAAAATGGTTTCTAACGGCATGTTAAAGCTGGTAGGCTAATCAGATGAAACGATCTAAACGCCTAAGTCCTGTTATTGAAATTGCAGCAAAAGATACCGAGGCAGCTTTAACCAAAGTAGGCTTGGCCAATACTGCATGGTTACAAGAAAAACAGCAATTAGAAGAGCTACATCGCTATAAGGGTGAATATTTAGAGAAATTTCGTCGAGGCGATACTCTGATAATGAGTGCTCAAAAAGTACTCGAGCTTCGCGGGTTTCTCAGTCAGCTTGATCAAGCGATTAATGCTCAACAAGAGCAAGTAGCGTTACGTTATCAGCAGTTAGAAAATCAGCGTTTAATCTGGAAACAAGTTCGAATCAAAGAACAAGCCATGCAATCATTAATTGACCGTTATCAGAATGATGAGCAACAGCTTGAAGATAAAAAAGAGCAGCGCGAAAATGATGAAAGAAACACTGCACAATGGCATCGTCAGCCACGCTAACTCCAGCTCTAAATCTAATACTTAATAAATCCATCTAACTGGCATATTCTCTGCATTATCGTTATCTAGATTAGAGAACTTCGTGCAAAATAGGTCTGTAGTAAGTGTTGTAAATTACTGACTTATATGGTGTTTCTGGGGGTATACTCACAAACATCGGGTGTGTTTTTGTGTCAATTTTATTAGCTGGAAATGCCAAAGCGGCAAGAATATCCGCCTTGGAAGGGGAGCGAGTTACCATTGGTGCGGCAATTAGATACAGATTATTGTAAGTAAGCTTTAAAAGCGAGGCAACAACCATGATGGGTGAAGAAGTAGAAATAGATTGTGGTGTAGTTTTAAGTATTGCTGATCTTGGAGATTTCTATGCAACGCTTTTGATGGTAGTTGCTGAAGGTAATTGCATTAAATTCAATGTCAGTAAGATTGAGCGTATTGATGGTGCAGCATTGCAGCTTATTTATTCGTATGCAAAAGACGCCCTTAAAAATGGTCATGCTTTAACATGGAACCAGCCCAGTGAGGCATTCATACGAAGTGCACGGCTTTTAGGATTGTTAGCGGTAATGAACTTAGAAGAGCATGTTGTTGATGTATCTCGATGATACCTACTTTTAGATAGTGAAGGTCACGGATATTAAATAGGAAATAAAAGTATGGCTACAATTCTTGCAGTGGATGATTCTGCATCAATGCGACAAATGGTTTCTTTTACATTAAAAGCTGCAAATCATGATGTGGTGGATGCTGAAGATGGGCTGCAAGCTTTGGAACTTGCACAAATGCAGTCATTTGATTTGGTGTTAACAGATGTAAATATGCCTGTAATGGATGGGCTTGAATTGACGAAGAAATTGAGAGAGCTCGAGAGCTATCGATTTACTCCTATTTTAGTGTTAACAACAGAATCGGGTACAGACAAGAAGGAACAAGGACGAGTAGCAGGTGCAACGGGTTGGTTGGTAAAGCCTTTTAACCCAGAAAAATTATTAGCAACGATTAAAAAAGTGCTTGATTAAGTCATAAAATGATAAAGAACAGAGTTAAACCTTTTATGGGACTCAGCGGTGGTTATTGATATTTCACAATTTCATGATGTGTTCTTCGAAGAAAGCTTCGAAGGGCTCGATATCATGCAAAGCGAACTGCTTGAACTTAAGCCAGGAGCTGCTGATCCTGACAGTATCAATATCATATTTAGAGCTGTACATTCACTAAAAGGTGGCGCAGGAACATTTGGCTTTACAGCTATTTCTGAGCTGACGGGTATATTGGAAAGTATGCTCAACGATATGCGTAATGGTCAAAAAGACATTACTGCTGAAGCTGTTGAGTTATTGCTTGAATCAGTTGGTTTGTTAAGAGGAATGTTAACGGCAATAAAGCATAAAGCTCCGGCAGATGATGTGTTGAGAGCTGATATTCAAAATCGTCTGACGTTAATGATGGCCGCTGAGACGGACGACGTTTTAGAATCAGATAACTTGAACGATGATAGCTCAGCTGCCACCCAGGCAGTAGGCGGTTGGGAAATTTATTTTAAGCCACATCCGCATTTGTTTCAGACAGGTAATGACCCGGTCAGAATGTTACGCGAACTAGCAACTTTAGGTGAGTTCAGTAGTGAGGTACTGGATGAAAAATTGCCTCCTTTTTCAGATTTAGAACCTGAAGATAGCTACTTAGCTTGGCAATTGACACTTAAGGGCGATATTCCTAAAGAAGAAGTACTTGAGATTTTTGAGTGGGTTGATGAAGATTGTGACTTTACGATCCAAGCACTTGCTGTAGAGGTGAGCGAGCCTGTTGAAGAAAGTATGCTAGACGAACCCGAAGTAACAGAACTGACTTCTGAAGCAGAACTACCTGAACAAACAGTGAGTAACGATGAGGCTGTTGCAGATGCTCCTTTACCCGAGCTGTCACTGCAAACAGTTGATACTGTTGCTGATGGCACAAATGGAAAAACAGCTCCAACAGCTTCGAGCTCTATTCGATTAGGTCCGGATAAGGTCAACTCCTTGATGGACCTTGTGGGTGAACTAGTGATAACGCAATCGATGTTGAGTCAGCTGGCTGATAATTTTTCACCTGAAATGTTGCCTGATCTGATTGATGGGCTGGCCCAATTAGAACGTAATACTCGTGATATGCAGGAAGGTATTTCAGGGATCCGTATGTTGCCGATTCACACTGCCTTTAACCATTTTCCTACTTTAATTAAGGATTTGGCTGATAAAACAGGTAAAAAAGTCGAATTACGCTTAACGGGTGAACAAACTGAAGTTGATAAGTCCATTATGGATAAGATTGGCGCTCCATTAGCGCTTCTAGTTCGAAACGCACTGGATCATGGATTAGAAACTCCAAACGTTCGTTTAGCTTCAGGGAAGTCAGAAACAGGTTCATTAGAAGTAAAAGCATTTCATCAAGGCGGTAACCTTATCATTGAAGTCCACGATGATGGTGCGGGACTCGATGAACAAAAAATATTTTCTAAAGCAGTCGAAAAAGGATTGCTCAGCGCAAATGTTGAACTTAGTGTCGACAAGATTCACAAGCTCATTTTCTTACCAGGCTTCTCGACAGATGATGTCCTAGCGGATGAATCGGAACATGGTATGGACGTTGTTAGGAATAATATTGAGAGTCTTAATGGCGTAATAGATGTGCAGTCAACGAAAGGTGAAGGAACTACCTTTACTATTTGTGTGCCTTTACCCTTTGCAATTATTGATGGGCAAACGGTTAGCGTCGCGAATGAGAAGTATATCTTGCCTTTAGTTTCAATCATTGAAACATTAGAAATAAATGAGACAGATATTAAGCATGTGACGGGGAAAGGCGAGTTATATACCTTACGGGATAAATATATTCCTATTATTAGACTTTATGATGTCTTTAATTTAAAACCAGTGATCTCGGACTTAGCTGATGGGCTCGTAGTGGTTGTTGAAGCTAGAGGTCAACAAATAGGTTTATTTATAGATGATTTATTGGGCCAACAGCAAGTTGTTATTAAACGTTTAGAAGATAATTATCGTAAAGTGCAGGGGTTATCTGGGGCGACGGTATTAGGGGATGGTTCGGTTACTTTAATTTTAGATGTGGCAGGATTATTAGCTTTATATCGTGATCCATCATTGGCTATGCATAATGAGCGGGCAGCCTAAGGTGAGTAATCTAGATGATCTTCAAACAGAGAATGAATGCTTTGAGTACTTCGCGGCTGTAGACAATGATACAGAACAGTATTTACATTTTACTTTGGCTGATGAAGATTACGCAGTCGAAATACTTCGGGTGCAGGAAATTAAAGGCTGGAAGCCTGTGACTTCTATTCCAAACTCTCCTGAGCATATATGTGGAGTAGTGAATTTTCGTAGCAAAATTGTACCGATTGTTGATTTACGTCGTTATTTTGAAATGCCTATAAAAGAATATCATCCAGAAACAATTGTTATTGTATTGAGAGTGGAAGGAGTAAGTGAGCGAACAGTCGGAATTGTGGTGGACTCAGTGTTAGGTACGCATAATGTTGCTCCTAGTTCTATCAAATTATCACCTGATTTAGGTGATGGCATTAATACTGCCTTTATTAGTGGGTTAGTTGCGGTCGATGACCGAATGATGATGCTGTTAGATATTGATCGATTATTAAGTATTGAGGCGCTAGGTTAAACCTAGCTAGGATGTGTAATATGAGCCGAATCATTGCAATCATGAATCAAAAGGGTGGAGTAGGAAAAACGACTACGACTATCAATTTGGGGCATGCCTTAGCACTTGAAGGAAAGCGGGTTGCTTTGCTTGATATGGATCCTCAAGGACAGGTAGCTACAGGCGTTGGCTTAGATAATGATCAAGGATTGGATCGAGTGCTGCTTGATGATCATGCTATTGATGACTACATTGTTCCTGCTCGTGATGGTTTAGATATTATTCCTGCCGGAATTCAATTAAGTGATTTTGAGCATATCTCAACAGGCGGTTCAACGCGTGGTCATAAGTTGAGATTAGCAGTCGAAGCCTCATCGCTAACTGATTATGACTATGTGTTGATTGATTGCCCACCATCATCTGGTCTATTGGGCATTAATGCCATGTTTGCAGCTGAAGAATTAATTATTCCGGTATCAGGTGATTATCTGTCCCTACAAGGTTTATCTCGCATGATGCAGATTTTGAAACGAGCAGAGTCTATCTCTGGACATGAAATAAAACTATGGTTAGTGATGACAAGAATGCAAATGAGAAGACGGTTGACTCAAGAAGTGAGAGAGCGAGTTTTGAAATATTTTCCTAGTAGAGTGTTTTCAACGGTTATTCGTGAAAATGTCACACTTGCCGAATGTCCTAGCTTTGGAAAAACAGTATTTGATTATAAGGCGAAGAGTGCTGGTGGCGAAGATTATCAATCTCTTGCTCATGACTTATTACACGGGAGAACCAGCTAATGGCTGAGAAAAAAACTCCATTGGGAGCAGATCCTTTAGCTTGGCTCACCGAAGGTGATGAGTTTAATAATATCGACTCTGAGCCAGCACCTAAGCCAACTGCTCGCAGACGAAGAGCAAAGCCTGAGCAAGGAACGCTTGGAGATAAAACTGAAATTGAATTGTTGGAAAAAACATTTGCGGTGTTATTACCAAAAGGCGATGTGGTTGCTGAACGTTTTTATGAGAGATTATTTTCAGAATATCCACAATTAACACCATTTTTTGATGGTATTTCGATTAAAGGTCAGCAAAAAAAACTATTAGCTTCCTTAGTGTTATTAGTACAAAACCTTCATAAACCGGAAGTACTCAATGATTATTTGAGAGGATTGGGAGCTCGGCATCAACACTATGGTGTCCTTTCTGAACAATATCCTCTTTTTGCTGAGAATTTATTGAGTGTTTTAGAGGAGTTTTGTGGTGATGTCTGGACGACAGAAGTCGAACAAGCTTGGGGTAATACGCTCAATACTGTTGCTTCAATTATGCTGGAAGCATATGAATCGGTTGGAGATAATACGACAGCGAAGGCCCAAACCGAACACGATGAATTCGCAAATACAAGTAGTGATTCTGAGGAGCAGTTAACTGCCATTAATAAAGTGATGGGGGTTATTAGCTTCAATATGGATGGCACTATTATTGACGTAAACGCGAACTTTCTGACTATGCTTGCTTATAGTAAAGAAGAGCTTATTGGTCGTCATCATAAAATATTTGCAGAACCTAGTTTATTGGCAAATTCTGAATATGCTGAGTTTTGGGAAAAGCTAAACCTTGGGCGATATGATTCGGGTGAATACAAGCTAATAGGAAAAGGCAGTAAAGAAGTTTGGTTACACGCTTCTTATACCCCCATTATCGATGCTAATGGAAAGCCTTATAAAGTGGTGATGTATGCATCTGATATCACTGTGAACAAAGAGTTACAGAATGATTTCACAAAAGTAATGAACGAAGCATCGCATGTTATGGCAAATGTGTCGGCAGGTGATTTGAAGCAAAAACTCGAAGGAGACTATCAGGGTGAGTTTGCAGTACTTCAGACTACACTAAATGGCACCATTAATAATATTGCTCAAATAATGACTGATATTAATAAGTCAGTCACAAATGTAAGTAATGCAGCATCAGAAATTTCTGAGGGTCATATTAATTTAAGTCATTGTACGGAGCAACAGCTGGCTTCAGTAGAGCAAACGGCTGCAAGTATGAATGAATTGACGACTAAAGTTAGCCAAAATTCTGGAAATGCAATTCAGGCTAATAAATTAGCCGTCTTAAGCCAGCAACAAGCAGAAAAAGGTGGTTTGGTAATTAAAGCAGCCATTGAAGCGATGGGTGCCATCAGTATTGCAAGCAAGAAAGTAACAGACATTATTACAGTGATAGATGAAATTGCCTTTCAAACAAATTTATTAGCATTAAATGCGGCTGTTGAAGCGGCAAGAGCTGGCGATCAAGGTAGAGGGTTTGCCGTAATAGCATCAGAAGTTCGAAACCTTGCTCGACGTTCCGCTTCTGCTGCGAAAGAAATGAAAACCTTAATGAATGAGAGTGGAGAAAAAGTAAAAGAAGGTGAAATGCTCGTCGGTGAGTCCGGGCAAACACTTGAAGAAATTGTGAAGGGGGCCATGCAAGTCGCTGCTATTGTTTCTGAAATAGCTGTGGCCAGTACAGAGCAAGCTCAGGGCATTGAGCAGGTCAACCAAGCTGTTTCACATATGGGCTTAATGAGTCAGAAAAATGCTAACCTAGTTGAGCAAGCTACTGTCGCAAGTGAAGCGTTAAATCAACAGGCTAACAATATGCAGCGCGTAGTAGGTTTCTTTCAAGCAAGTACTGATATCAAGTAGGACGTAGCTCTGAAATTTCTGCTTAGAAGTGTTTATTTTTCATTCTTTTATTTAAGTTAGTCAATTAGATGCGGTCAATTTATATTCTTCTTTCTGGCATACAGATTGCTTTGTTTAACTTACTGAATTTAAGTACGTCATAGACTTGGCATTAGGAGAATCTATGGGACAGCCATTACTACAAGTTGGGTTAAATACCCCCGCTGTATCGGGAGACAATAAGTTGTCTTCTGACCGTACAGCAGCGCAAAATGAGAGTGAAGTAAAGCCCTTCTCATCAACACTCAATGAACAGTTAGAAAAGCCCTCTGAACATCATAATAATAAAGCTAAGAAAGTTGATTCTGTGGATAAAAAACAGGAAAAAGAAGATATTCCTGCTCAGGATGAAACAACTGTTAAGAACAATGAAAAGGCTGAAACTGTATCAACGTCGGAAGCAGAAAAGAATGAATCATCCGATGCTAAAGCGGAACAAAGTGCTGATGAAAGTGGCAATAACTTGCCTGTTGTTGATGTCGAGGTCGCTAGACAAGCTGAAAATGAGAGTGGCGAACAAGCAGATGGTGAAGAACTAAGTGCTGCTGAGACAGATATTGTAAATATCGCAAATTCGCAGGCTTCTTATGTGGATGATGGTAAAGCTGCCAGTATAAAAGGTAATGGTAATAAGGAATCCGCCGTTGCTCAGTCAAACGCT
>NODE-256-length-19471-cov-4.34832_pt1 | contig 19471 bp, 16 predicted proteins | sample MGYA00139097_ERZ477577 | MGnify/ENA metagenome assembly ERZ477577
TAAGGTTTTTTTGTTTTATAATTTTTTTGATTAATTGTTTCTTAGTTAAAATATTTTTATCTTCAATGGATTTAATTTTTTCATATAGGTGCGAAAAAAAATCACTGTTTAAAAAAATACTTATATCAAATAATGATTTCTCGTTATTGTTATTTTCTTCTAAGAAATCCTCCCATGTATTATAGAGAAGGTATTTAAAATAGAGAGGCGCAGTTTGAAGAAAAAAATCATTTTTGTCATTTTTTAAAATAGCATTATTGTTTTCAGGAAAGATGTTTTCAGGTGAATTTAGGTGAATATACAAGACATTTTCTTTATTCATTTTCTCTCGAATTATTTTTGAGAAAAGATGGTATTCTCCTATTAAGATAATAATTTTATGATTTTGATGTGTTGCAATAGTTTTTTTTATTTCATCAAGAAAAAATAACTCTCTTTGCTTGAAGGTAAGACGTTTAATCGGATTTATGCCAATAAAGTTAAAGTGGGGAAATTGCTCCATGAGGGAGATGTGACCAGAGAGAGGAAATGGCCAGTAGTTTAAAAGAGGAAGGGTGCGTAGATAGTTTAACTTCTCTTTTGTTGAATGGAATAAATAATTTAGTGATTTAGGGAAGCACTCAAAGAGAATAGTTATATTCTTTTCTCGCTTAATTGTATTTTGGATAAAGTTGATAGATTCAAAAGATGAGTGAAAATCAGAAATAAAAATTATGTTTTTTTCTTTTATAGCATCTTCTATTTCTCTAGAGTTACTTGAAGTAATATTTTTTCTTATTTCATCAGAATCAAGAAGATATTTTTTTTTAAGATGAAGAGAAACGTCTCTCTTTGAATAGGTCCTTTTTTTTTCTAAAGTATAGAGTTCTGAAATATTTGTCATAGAGAAGTATTTTTTTGTGATATTTCTTTTCTAAAGATTTCTTCAAGTTTTTCATTTATTTCGTTAACAAAAGTTTCAATGGTTTGCGGGATTTTTAAATAATTATGAGCAATTTTTTTAAGATCTTCTACTGAGGGAATTTGAACTTGTTGTAGGAAGTTTTGAATAGGAATTTGAGTGTTGTTTTTTATGATGAAATCAAGAAAGAGAAGAGTGTTGTAGTCTGAGAAAATTTTGAGGTATTGCTTTTCTCCACTAATTATTTCAAGAAAGTAGTAATCTTGGTCGTCATCTTTGTAGCGTTGAATAGTTGATCCTGTTAGAGGAAGTTGAAGTTCGCTAGATGATTTTAAGTCAAATTCAAAGTAGAAATCATTGTTCTTTGGATAGATGAAATTCTTTTCACATTCAATGATTTGTTGAATAATGTATTTGTTATTAAAGTTTATTTTGTGTGATGAACTGCTTTCAAAATAGCTCATGGCCTCTTGGAAGTGTGATTTTAGGTTAGAGAGGAAATAAACTTGTTCTCTGGGAGAAGAAGGGTGTTCTTTTGTGTTAAAGGAGTGTTTTTCTTGCTGATAAAAATCAAAAAGCTCTTCTTCTTTTAGTGAAAGAGTTTTTTCTATAGAATAGTTTTTTTCTTCAATCTTAAGCTGAGGCGACAAAAGAAGAAAGCGTGGGATGAGTAATGTGGTGAGTTTGTTTTTTATTTTACTAGGAGGACCGCTGAGAAAAATTTGTACAATTTGCTTACCAATATTTGAATTAAAAAAACTTTTAAGGTTTGTTAGTTCACAGTAATATTTAAGAGGTGTGAGCTGAAAAACGAAAATAGAGGCCGTCCCAATTTCTTTTTTGATTTCAAAGAGCTCACTCTTTTTTACTAGGTAAAGATAAGGAGAGTCATTTTTTTTCAAGTCGACAATGGCAATAGGGTCTAAGCATTGATGAAAATCGTTTTTTTCACTAATATTAAGAGTCTGCCCATTTTCATCAAAAACAGAGTTTTCATATTCCGCATTAATAGATCTTATTTGAAAGAATGATTCGAGAGTGTCACATGAGGCCAGTAGTGATTTAAAAAATGCTGGATGAGTGATTTTGCTTGAATCTTTTGTCGTAGAATTGAGGAGTTTTCCATCTACGATAGCATCATGGTAATATTCAAAAACAATTTGACTGTTAACATCTTGATAGAATAAGGAAGTAGTGTCCCAGCTTTTTTGTTTTATAAATGAGCAGAGTGTTTGAATAACTTGGTTTTCATCTTCAGGTTTTTGAATCGGTCCTCTGAATCGAACCCCAAAGCAGTTCTGTTTTTCCTTCTGTTCATTTTTAGAGGGATCTTTTTTGGTAAAGATATAAACAAAGTTGGGTAGTTTTTTTTCTCCTTTAAGTTCGTCAAAAGAGATACTCCCAATATAAAAAAGCTCATCAAGAAGTTGATGGATTCTATCGCTGAGGCTAGGAGCAAAAACTTTTTTATCGCTGAGAACAAATAGAGCTCCTCCTGGGCGAAGGTCTTTTACTTGAGTTGAGATTTGTGAGAAAAGATAAAAGTTAGGATTGTTTTTAGGGAAGTTTTTAATATGGATAAAAATTTCATTATTTAAAAAAGTTAATTCATTGTGAAAACCATGGAAAAGATTTTGTTGAAAAAGAAGAGACTCTTCATTGCCAGTACAAGATTTTTCTTGATTGTAACTAATAGATCTCTTCTCTAATTTTTTAGTTTTTTCACATATTTTTATAATCGAGGGAAAAAGAGATTCTTTGGATTCTGTAACTATTTGGTTGAGGATATAGTTAAATTCACTGATAAGTCCTAAGAATTTTTTATCAAGAAGATCTCTCTCAAGGGCCAGATAAATATTTTCTTGCTTAACGTTTATTTTTTTTTCTTCATTGAGAGAGGAGAGGTTGAATAGCTGATTAAAGCTTTCGCCAGTACTTTTTACACAGAAAATATCATCTTTGCTAGAGTTGTTTTTTCCAATCCATGACAAAATATTTTGATGGAGAAAGGAGACTAAGGGAGAGAAAATTTCACTTGTAGGAAGCAAGCATTCTTCTTCATTTAAAGAGAAGCTATTTAATGTTTTGATAACTAAATTAAGAAGATGCTCCGTGGTTAGTGACGAGTAATTCTCCGCCATTATTTTTGTTTTTTGATAGAAAAGGGAGATATTTTGGGCCGAAGGGCGATACCATGAATAATGATTTGCTAGAAAAATATTAGCGCGCAGTTCAGTAGAGCTATTTTTTTTGAATACTTCATTAAAAAAGCTACTGGAATTGCAAAGTGTTTTTTCTGTAATGGGTCGATTGGGTCGAGAGATCATATGAAGAAAAATAGATTTCAATATAAAAATAACAGTCACTTTTGAAAAGTAGAGTTCAAGGAAGGCCTGGTCTACTTTAGATGCAGATGGCCAGTTCTTTCTTTTCTGAATGATAGAGTTAAAGTTATCGTAATCAGTGGGAGCATGTTCAGTTTTTTTAACAAAGTCACAGTAATTTTGATAAATAGTTTGTTTGATAGAGCGGGTAAGTGTGACAGATAAAAACTGTGAACTGACATCACTGCAGAGAGTTTTCCAATCTCCATAGGATATAAGTTCTTGTCTTACAGCAACAGGAGAAGGGACAGTGAATTGGTATTCAATAATATCGGTTGCATTTGGTTGCGGTCGTAAAAAATTATTGAGTGAAGAGGATAATGCTTGAGCATTTCTGTTTGCATCAATAATTCCTTTGTTCACAATAACACTCCGTTTCTCTTAATCTTAATGACTCATCTAAAGTCTCTTATTTTTACTAAAATTTCTTAGTAACGTCATAATTTTTTTTAAACTTTTCTAAAGGTTGCCGTGAAAGATGACGAAGAGAACTTTACTTGCCGATACAAACAGCAAATTGTCTTGATGGATGGTCAATTTTTGGAGGATATATGTCTGATGTTGCTTTGGAACAAGGATTTAATGATGAGGAATTGGCCGATATTATGAAAGAAATTGAGACACTTGAGGAGGGAGATTCTCAAGAGCAATCAGGGGAGGCGGATTCTGTTAATGTGGCAGAGGCAAATAATAGTGATCATGACAGTGAGGACGAAGAAAACAATGATTTGATGGCCTCTCTAGAAAAAGAGGTTGTAGAAGAAAATAAGGCAAAAGATCAGGCCTCGCTAAAAATTGTAGGAACTCCAGAAAAAACCAAAGTACAAGACGAAGTAGATATGGCCATGAGCGATATGGAGCAATTGGTTTATGAAGATGAAGTATTAACAGAGGAAAAAAGTTCTGTGCCTTCAAATGCTGCCAGTCAGAGCAATGGAGCAAATTGTGGAAATTTGACTTTTCCTGTTGGAGTTGGTCTCAATGTAAGTTTCCATTTTAATGGAAAGAAATTTCGCTGTTATATTGACTCAGAAGACGAATTTAAAATTGCTATTGATGAAAAAATAACCCTTACATATTCAGTCAAATAAATGAAGAATTTCCCATTTTTCTGCTTTTTTCTTTTAAAAGAACTTTAAGATAAGATTTTTATTTTCCTAGGTATTGATAATGACCATTAAAATTGCTGGTGGGTTCGCAAAAGGGCTAACGTTATCCTATAAAAAAAAGATAACACCTCTTGTTAGGCCTACTGCTTCCATGTTGAAAAGAAAATTTTTTGATTCTCATCAAGATTTCTCAGATAGTATTTTTGTTGATTGTTGTGCAGGGACAGGTCAGGTTGGTTTTGAAGGATTATCGAGAGGGGCCAGAAGTGTCTATTTTTTAGAACAAGATAAAATGGTTGCCTCTGAACTAAAAAGAAGCATCGAAGAGTTTCAAGCTTATCTTTTAAGAGAAGGCCTCTCTCACCACGAACTTTTTTTGGAAGTAGGGCCATTTCAGAAAAAATTACTTTATGTGTTGAAAGAAAATGAAACAAGAGAGGAAGATCTTGTTCTTTTTTTTGATCCACCTTACGAAAAAAAAGAACTATATTTTTTTTTTATTGAAGAGCTTGTGAAATACAGAAAACTTTTTACAGAGAAAAAAATAAAAATAGTTATTGAATCAGATGAACTTAAGGGAGTACCCTCTAAAGATCTTCTCATTAAGACAGAGAGACTCCGCGATGAAGAGAGTTACTCTTTGTATAAAAGTTCTTCACACTTTTTATTAGTTTTTTATTTAAAAGGCCGCTAGATAAGATTTAAAATATGAAGAGAAGAAAAGAGGGTTCCTATGTTTCTCAGCTCGCGCATAAAAAATGTCAATGAAAGTATTACTCTTAAATTAAATGAAAAAGCTCAAAAAAGGGCAGAATCTGGCAAGCAAGTCTTTAATTTGACGGCGGGGCAACTCCCTTTTAGACCACAGCAGTATTTTTTAGATTGTATTGATTCAGAAATGAAGTTTTTAAAGAGTTTTCAATACTCTCCAGTGGCAGGAACTTCTATTTTAAGAAAAAAAATTATCGACTATACAAGTTTAAGTAGAAATATTGATTTGAAAAAATATAATATGGACTGTTTTATTAGTAATGGTGGAAAGCAGGCCATCTATATGGCCCTTGGTGCGCTTATTGATCCAGGCGATGAAGTTATTCTCTTGGCACCTTATTGGATTTCCTATCCTGAAATGGTTAAATTTTGGGGAGGGGTGCCATTAACCGTAGAAGGGCAGCGTTATAATTCTTATATTCCCCATATTTCAGATATTGAAAAACTCATCTCAGCAAGAACAAAGCTTATTATTATTAACAGTCCCAGCAACCCAACTGGAGTCTATTATCCTGCCGATTGGATGAAAGACTTTGCTTGCTTGATGGAAAAAAATAAAAATCTTTGTGTTCTTTCAGATGAAATTTATTATGAACTCGCTTACTTTGATCCGGCCCCCACTTATTTTTACCAGTACAATGAAGACTTATTAGACAGAACACTGATCATTGATGGGATTTCTAAATCCATGGCCGCAACAGGATTGAGAATTGGTTATTGTATGGCCAAAAAGGAGCTTATTGAGGCCATGAGTAAGCTTCAAGGGCAAACAACATCAGGGGCCAATTCACTTGTCCAAATGGCCCTTGTTCAGTATGACTTCAAACAAATTAAAGATTTTATTGATCCTGTTAAATTACATCTTCGCCACAATGCTGAAATGATACGAAAAAAGTTTTATCAAAGAGGTCTAGAGAGCTGTTGGTATCAAATTAATTCAGCATTTTATTATTTTATTGATTTTACGAAGGCCCCTGTTTTTGCTCGTTATGCAAAGGGAACTGCTCAAGAAGAAAGCTCAGAGCAAGATTACGCCACAAAAATTTGCGAAGATTTACTTGATAATTTTTCTATTGCTTGCGTTCCTGGTTCTGATTTTGGTATGAAAAATAGCGCTAGAATAAGTATTGTTTTAGAAGAAGCTGCTTTTGAGCTGGCCTTAGAGCGTTTATGTGATTTTTTAAGTGATAAAAAACTGACTTAAATAGTTTTTAAAGGTGATTTAATTTCCTCTTTATTTTTTAGTTTTACTTTAATGAAAATTATTAAAAACTAAAGAAAGTGAGAAAAATAACTTCTTTTTTATTATTTTTAGGTCTCTTCTTTTTGGCGAGCTGTGCTACGAAAGAAGACGAGCAAGAAGAAAGCTTAAAAGAGGCCATTGATACGGCCCGTATTTATTTAACAAAAAATAAATGCGATGAGGCCATTAAAACTCTAGGCGCCGTTGAAGGAGCTTCAAAAAATGCAGAGTATCTGAAAGCATTAGCGTCAAGTTTTGCTTGTCGCTCAGGATACAGAACTCCTACTTTTTATGGTACAGATCTCGCTAAAATCGGATCGACTCAAAGCACATTTTTTTCAGGCCTTGCAACCTTCACGACTTCAGAGATGATTTCTCCTATTGATGCCAGTTTTCTTGATCTTCAAGAGGCCATTAATATTCTTCTTTATGCAGGAGAAGTAGTTGTTCCCTCTGCTGCTGAGCGTATCAAAGTATTCTCTTCCATTGAGGCCTCTGATATTAACATCTACGCTCTCTATATGATTTTAGTCCAATTGGGCAAATATCTTTACTACTATGGAAATGCCAATCCTGTAACAGGTGAAAAGGGAGCTGGGGCCACAGCGAATGGAAATACCAATCGTCTCACTAATGGATGCCTCTATGATTACAGTCCTGTTGATTCAGATTTAGCAACAACTATTGATGCGGCCAGATCAGCAGAAATCCTTGGAAGTTGCACTGCTACGGCCACAGGACATGTAAAATTGGCCGCCTTACCTAATGTCACAACAGTTTCTCGAATGTGCCAAGGAGTTGTTCTCTTTAATCAGATGCTAGATCTTCTCAGTAATATTACCATACCGACTTCTTCTGGTTCACTAGACAGCATAGGAACTCTTTTTACAGATGTTTGTTCTTCTATAAGTCAGACAAGTGAAGTGTGTAGTGTTTTATCCCAAAGCGAATGTGAGGTGAATTTTTCCGTGTCAGCAGCAGAGGCCGATAAGTTGCAGGCCTATTTCTTTATTTTCTTTGAGTCTAATTTTTAAAAATGAAAAAATTAATTTTAATTTATTTTTTATTGTTTTTTTCTTTTGCAAGAGCAAGAGAGTTTCGCTATTTACAGCGATCTCCTAAAGCACTTTTGATGGGTGACGCTTATACTGCTATTGCAGATGATGAATATACTCTATTTTATAATCCTGCTGCTATGGGGCGCCATAAAGGTCTCTCTGTTTATTTTGTAAATCCCGAAGTTGCCGTCACAAATGCGATCGATGAACTCGATCGATTTGAAAATTTTCCTTCCAGTGATCCTGTGGCCATCGCTGATAGAGTTTTAGGTCTTCCTCTTTATCTGAAGGTTGGAGGCATGCCTACCTTGAAAATGTCCTCAGTTGGAATGTCTATGTTTGCAGGATTAACAACCTCCATGGTTCTCAGAAATGCAACTCACCCTATTTTAGACTTAGATTATCGCTATGATAGAGGAGTTGCCATTGGTTATGCTTTTACAATGGGGAGCGGTGGAAAGAAAAGTGGAGGGCGGCGTCAAAGAGAATATAAAAAAAGAACTTCAGGAGAACAACTATCTTTTGGAGTTGGTTTAAAAAATGTAAATAGACAGGGGATTTCACAAGACTTTGATCTTTTTGGTTTGGAGCTTCTCAACAGGATATTTCTTAGTGACTCCAGTGATTATCATGCAATTCGAAAGGCCCTTGGGTATTCTATTGGAGCAGGCTGGGGAGTAGATGGAGGAGTAGAATATACCTACAGTACGGGCCTTTCACAGTTCACCGCAGGATTTTCTATTCTAGACATAGGCGATACACGCTTTAGAAAAACAAGCGGAACGGCCGATCTGCCAGATCAACAAATGAGCGTTAATTCAGGCATCGCTTTTTCTCAAAATTTTGGTATCTTAGATTATACACTTTCTGCAGATATTCATCCTATAAACGCAAAAATAGATGATTATCGAAAATTACATTTTGGTGCAAATGTAAATATTCCATTTTTGGGTGTTATGTTTGGTTGGAATGGAGGCTATATTAGTTATGGTCTTTCGCTTGATATTTGGCCTATAAGTATATATGCTGGTTTTTACGGTGTAGAAATTGGCGGAAATTATTTGCAAGAAGAAGGGAAAAGGGCGGTGTTCTATTTAGGCCTTTTTGACTTTTCCTTTGATGCATAATGAGGTTAGCTGAAGTGCTGGAAAAAGAATTTCTTCTTCATTTAGGACAATCCTTTTATGGCCCGGCCGACCTAGATGATTTGGAGTATTTGTATCAACAAAAATTCATCGAGCTAAGCACTGTTATTTATTCTGAGAAAACACAGTCTTTTTCCATGTTAGGTGATTTGCCAAGTTTTCTAAGTACACTTCCTTCCCCTCCTGAAGTCTCTATCGATCATAGTAATATCTATTTATTTAAGAATGGCAAGACAGTTGGTCCTTATAGTCGGCGCGAAATTGAAGTTTTGCTCCATCAGAAAAAAGCATCACTTTTTGATTTTATCTATAGAGAAGGACATGATGACAATTGGATAAGAATTAAAGAATATCCTCTTTTTGCTCATCTTCTTCCTCCTCAAGGAAGAAGTATCCCCTCTGATAGGTTATCTCTCGATGAGTTATATCAAGAAAAAAAAATATCCAGTCGGATTCATGGTGTCTTTGGGCATAAAAACTTTGATGAAAAAAAAGAAGATTCTCCCTACCTTGATCCTGGGATGCGCTGGGTTATTTGTAGAGGACAAGAAGAGATTGGTCCTTTTGAATATCATGAAATTGTTCGGATGATTCAGAAAAAAATTTTTGATAAAAATCAACCTATTCGTCGACAAGGTGAAGATGAATGGAAAACGATAGATGATTATTCCGAATTTTCCATGAATTACATTAAGCAAATTATTCGCATGGGAAACAAAGAGATTGAAAAACTTTTTGTAGAGCGCAAACATAAAAGATCTATTTTTATGGCACCTGTGATTTTGTCTATTCAAGGAACAACTATTTATGGAACTTGTACAAGTATAAGTGCTGGTGGATTATTTTTAGAATGTAGAATTCATCAGTTAAAAGTCTACGATTCTGTTCATGTAAAGATACTTCCGGGCAGTACGCCTCTTTCTTTTGAGGCAAAAGCACAAATTGTTTCTATCAATGAAACTGCTCCCAAGGGTGTTGCTGTTAAATTTAAGAAAATTGATCCACTCCTTTATAAAAAAATTAACGATATTGTCGTTAAAATTCTCGACAACTTGGAGGTTGACGTTTGAAAAAGACCTTTGTTTTGGACACTAATGTTCTTCTTTTTGACCCTACATCAATTCTAAAATTTGGAAAAGATCAAGTTTTTATTCCTTTAATTTGTGTAGAAGAATTAGATAAATTCAAACGGGATCAGACAGAGAATGGGCGTAATGCAAGGCAATTTTCTCGCATTGTAGATAAACTAAGAACAAAGGGTAGTCTCGCCGACGGAGTTGATCTTGTAGATGGCGGTAAGCTCATTATTAGAAGTTATTCCATTAGTGAAAAGTTTAAAAATAATCATTCTATTGATCTTTCTAAGAATGATAACCTTATTTTAGGATCTGCTCTTGCGCTACAAGATGCAGGAAATGATGTCGCTCTTGTGACAAAAGATATTAACTTACGTTTAAAAGCAGATGTTGTTGGGCTTCACTCCGAAGATTATGGACAAAAAGATCTTACTTTTGAAGGACTCTATTTAGGTCATCGTCAATTTGATGTTGAAATTAAAAGGCTTGAAGAATTTAAAAAAGCTCATTTTCTTCCACTAGAAGGAGAGGAAAATAAGAATTTTTTTGCAAATGAGTATGTCATTCTTTGTGAAAAAAATAATCCAAGCAATAGATCGCTTGGAAGAATATCCATGAAGAAAAATGGTGTGGTGCCATTAATTCCTTTGAGAGAGGGAGTCTTTGGTATTTATCCTAAAAATATAGAACAGCAATTTGCTTTTGATGCTCTTCTCAATAAAGACGTAAAGCTCGTTAGTCTTGTGGGGAAAGCAGGAACAGGAAAAACTCTTGTGGCCGTAGCGGCCGGGATGGAACTTGTTTTAGAGAGAAATGAATTTAATCGCATTTTAATTTCAAGGCCCATTCAACCACTGGGGCGAGATTTAGGATATCTACCAGGAGATGTTCAGGAAAAAATGAATCCTTGGATGAAACCAATCTTTGATACGGTAGACTTTATTTTTAATAAAGGCGCACCTGCTAATAACAATGATAAAAAAAATCACCACTCTGTTTGGCCGGACTTAGAAGAGAGAGGAATTTTGCAAATTGAACCTCTTACTTATATTCGCGGCCGGTCTATTCATTCACAATTTTTAATTATTGATGAATCGCAAAATTTATCTCCCCATGAAATGAAAACAGTTATTACTCGCGCAGGAGAAGGAACAAAAATTGTTTTAACAGGGGATTGCGAGCAAATTGATAATCCTTATCTAGATTCTGTTAACAATGGTTTGGCCTATGTTGTAGAGCGGCTCAAATCAGAAGAAATAGTTTCTCATATTACGCTTAAAGCAGGAGAGCGTTCGGCCCTTTCAGAAGTGGCCAGTAAGTTACTTTAATAGGGCCTATGGACGTAAAAAAAAATTATAAACGCATTTTTGTTCGGGCCCCTCTTCATACAACTATTTTGTATGAAGATGATGGCTTTGTTTATAAAACTCAGCTTGTTAATATTTCCTTGGGAGGAGTTCTTATCAGGTATATGCCCCAGTTGCCTGTTATTAATATTCTTCCCATCGTTTTAGATATTCCTCAAATTGACTCTCTTGATCAATATTCAATTGATGAGATCTCTCATTTAGAACATCGAAATTTTAAGCGAAAAATTTTTCGTGCCAAGATTCGAGTTATTCGACGCTCAGAATCACCTCTCGATGTTTTTATAGAAAATATAGGCTCTGAATTTAAAGAAGTTTCAGATGAACTTAAAGAAGTGATTACTGCTTACGTCAATAGCTCCGTAAGAAATATTTCTTTTCTTCTCTCTCTCTTAGAAGCAAGAAATTCATCGCCATTTGAAGTCTCTTACGTTAAAAAAGTGGCCCAACTGCTAGGATATGGAGAAAGTGGTTCTCTGAATCATCTTTACCATGAAGTAAAAAGAGATTATTTTTCTCTCTCATCTATTTAATGAAGGCCTATGATGGATTTAAGTTATCAAGCAGACTATTTTTCTGCAGAAGAAAATCATTGGTGGTTTGTCTCTCGTCGGAATTATATTTTAAAGCTCATTAAAAAGGCCGAAAAATCTTCAAAAGGTCCTCTTGCTATTTTAGAGATAGGTTGTTCTGCTGGCCCTCTAACGGAAGAGTTAGAACGGCGTGGACATAAAGTCTCTGCCATTGATATTTCTACCGAGGCCATTAGGGCCGCTGGAAAAAGATCGTTAAAGAAAAGCTCTTTTTTAGTGATGGATGGAGGGTCTCCTTCTTTTGAGAAAGAATCCTTTGATTTTATTATTGCTTCTGATGTTCTTGAACATATAAAAGACGATACAGTGGCCATTAGTAATTGGTCTGCTCTTTTAAAGAAGGGAGGACAGTTGGCCATTTTTGTCCCGGCCTTTTCTTTTCTTTGGAGTCATCACGATGTAGTTAATCATCATTTTCGGCGCTATTCACTTGCAGAACTGAAGAGAAAAGTTAGAGGGAATAAAGAGCTTAAAGTAATTAAAATGAGTTATTGGAACTTCACTCTCTTTCTTCCTGTTCTTCTTTTTCGCCTTCTCTTTAAAGAAAAACAAACAGATAACCTTACTATGCCCTCTTCTTTAATGAATGGTATTTTTAAGTTCTTTTTAAGGATAGAAAACTCTCTTCTGTCTTTTCTTTCCTTTCCTTTTGGAGTGAGTTGTTTTGTTCTCTTGGAAAAAGAGAATAAAGCTTAAGCCTTTTTTCTATCTCTTGAGTGATAATTTCAACTTTCTTCGAGAGGCAATAGATCTCCTCTTTATCACTAGTTTCTTTTGAATGAAGAGTATTTTCTAAATCATGGCATTCTTGAAAAAGATTATCATGATTGAGCTCTGCGATAAAAGAGCTGTAAGATCTTAAAACTGGATGATATTTTTTTTCTTTTCGTCGTTTTTCAAGAGAAAAAATATTGTCTTTCATTAAATCAAACTCCGATCTTACATTGGAGAAATATAGCTCTTTATTGATTCAATGATATTTTACTTACCTTTTCAAGGTGCAAAAAAAATAAGTCACTTAGTGAGAATTTTTTTCTTGAAAAAAAGAAAAAGGACGAGAGATAACGCAAGTGCAAAAATAATGTAGTTTGCTTGCTTAATATATTCAATAACAGTTTCACCGTATTGATAGTAGAGATAAAAATAAGTCGTACAGGAAACAGTACAGGCCAAAAGATCGCTAAGAGCAAATTTAAGAAAATTCATTTTACCCAAACCTGCCGTGAGAAAAAGAGCATTTCTTACACCAAAAGGAATAAAACGACCAAAGATAAGAGTGAAGATTCCATATTTTTGATAAAAATTTGTTACCTGAGAAACGCGTTCTTTTGAAACCATTTTAGAAAAAAACTTAATGTTCCAGAGTTTAGGACCAAGGAAACGACCTAAAAAATAAGAGATAAGGTCACTTATGTAGGCACCTAAAAAAACAGCGGCAAATAAAAGAGGAGTTTTTTCCGGATTTTGCTTGGCCAAGTAGGCCGTTAAAAAAAGCATGCCATCTTCTGAGACAGGAATATTAAACCCCGCTAGAAAAAGAGCGAAAAAAATTAAATAAGGGGCGTATTCTAAGTGGCCGTTAATAAAACTAATGAGATAATCCACTGTCCTCTCCAATAAAAAAGGCCCCCTTGATTATTAAAATAAAAATAAAAAAAGAGGCCTTTTCAAAAAAATAAAAAATTAAGCGTTTTTCTTAAACCACTTTTTTGAGCCCTCAGTCTCAGGAACCATTGTCTCTGAGCCTTTTGTCCAGTTTGCAGGACAAACCTCGCCATGCTTCGCTGTATACTGATAAGCTGAAACGAGACGAAGAGTTTCTTCGACACTTCTTCCTACTGAAAGATTGTTAATGGTAGAATGTTGAATAACATCTTGATCATCGATAATAAAAAGACCACGCAAGGCGACGCCGTCATTTTCAACAAGAACTTCATAGTCACTAGAAATTGTTTTATTAAAATCGGCCACAAGAGGAAAGGCCACATTGCCAATTCCGCCATCGTTTCGAGCTTGTTTGGTCCAGGCCAAATGAGAAAATTGTGAATCAGTAGAAACAGCAATAAGCTCACAATTCATTTCTTTGAATTTAGAGGCAGCATCAGAATAAGCAACAATTTCTGTTGGGCAGACAAAAGTAAAATCAAGAGGGTAGAAAAATAAAACTTTCCATTTTCCGTTGTAATTATCAAGTGAAACAGTCTTAAATTCACCATTAACGACAGCTGTTGCCGAAAAAGTGGGGGCCTTGTTACCAACTAGACGAGACATACAGAACTCCTTTAATCATGATAGTAAATAAAATTACTCGATAGAACTCTGGATAGAATCCACCGGCCAGGCATCATATAATTTCACTTTTTTCCTTTGCAAGCATAAAAAACTAAAAAAGTTTTTTTATTCTTGTATTTTGTCTCTTGCCTTCCTATGCTTTCTTAAGATTAGCTGGAATTAGTTTATTACAGATGGAGAAATTATGATGGGTTACATTCCTAATCCTATTGTTATCGAACAAACAGCGCGAGGCGAGCGCCAATATGATATCTATTCTCGCTTGTTACTTGATCGGATTATTTTCCTAGGGACAGATGTCAACGATACAGTGGCCAATCTTATTATCGCTCAAATGCTTTTTTTAGAGCAAAGTGATCCTAGTGCTCCTATTAATTTTTATATTAATTCTCCAGGCGGTTCAGTTTACGCAGGTCTTGGTATTTATGATATTATGCAACACGTCACTCCTCCTGTTCACACTTATTGCGTAGGGCTTGCTGCTTCAATGGGTGCCGTTTTGTTGATGGCAGGAAAGAAGGGGCACCGCCATTGTTTGCCCCATGGACGCATTATGCTCCATCAGCCTCATGGAGGTGCAACAGGGCAGTCTAGTGATATTCAGATTCAAGCAAGAGAGATTAATGAGTTAAAGAAGCAACTCAATGATATTATCGCTCTTCATACAGGAAAAGATTATAGCGAAGTTCTTGAGATTACAGATAGAGATCATTATTTAGGACCAAAAGAGGCCATAAACCTTGGTGTTATTGATGGTGTTCTTGAGCGAAAGGGCAAAACTGGGTCTGTATAACTTTCAGAAAAGGACAAACTTATGGCCACGAGAGATAAAGTAGCAAATGGACCAGGCGGTTTGAGTTGTAATTTTTGTGGTAAATCTCAAAAAGAAGTTAAAAAACTCATTGCAGGGCCTGGAACTTATATTTGCGATGAATGCATTGAGTTGTGCAACGATATTATTTATGAGGACTCTTTGCGCATGACGCAAAAAGGCCAAATGGATAGAGTGCCTACTCCTAAAGAAATTAAAGATCATTTAAACCAGTATGTTGTAGGGCAAGAGAAAGCAAAAAAAATTATCTCTGTTGCTGTTCATAACCACTACAAGAGAATTTCTTACAAAATGAGCAAAGGGAAGAAAGAAGAAGAAGTGGAGCTGCAAAAATCCAATATTTTACTCTCTGGCCCAACAGGAAGTGGTAAAACTCTTATTGCTCAATCTTTGGCCCGTTTTCTCAACGTTCCTTTTGCCATTGCTGATGCAACAACACTGACAGAGGCCGGATATGTAGGCGAAGATGTTGAAAACATCATTCTCAATCTTCTTCAAAACTGTGATTTTGATATTGAGCGTGCTCAAAGAGGTATTGTCTATATTGATGAGATTGATAAGATTGCCCGTAAATCTGAAAATGCTTCTATTACGCGTGATGTTTCAGGTGAAGGTGTTCAGCAGGCCCTTCTTAAGCTTGTAGAGGGAACCATGGCCTCTGTCCCTCCTAAAGGTGGAAGAAAGCATCCTCAGCAGGAGTTCCTTCAAGTAGATACCACAAATATTCTTTTTATTTGCGGTGGTGCTTTTGTCGGCCTGGATAAAATTATTGCAAAGCGTTTAACGCAAAGACCTCTTGGTCTGACAGCAGAAAAGGCCATTAATGAAAAAGAGATCATTCATAAACATGGAACAGTAGAGCCTGAAGATCTCGTTCACTTTGGAATGATACCCGAGTTTATCGGAAGAATTCCCGTAACGGCCTTACTTGAAGAATTAGACGAAGAGGCCTTAAAGCAAATTTTAGTTAATCCTAAAAATGCCATTACAAAACAATATAAAAAGTTATTTGATTTTGATGGCATCAAATTAGAGTTCGAAGATGATGCTATTACAGAGGTGGCAAAACTTGCCATTAAGAAAAAAACAGGTGCTAGAGGGCTTCGGGCCATTCTTGAGCAGAGTATGCTAGACGTTATGTACGATATACCCTCCTCAAACAATGTAGAAAAATGCATTGTGACAAAAGATGCTATTTTAGGTCTTAAGCAGCCTACCATTATAGAAAAAGAAGCTGATAAAATTAAAACGCTGCATGACAAAAATGTGGGCAACGCTTCTTAATTCCATTTACTTAATTTTTTTTTTCAATTTGTAGAGGAGGGGAATTTTTATCCCTTCCTTTTTTTTTGACCCCAAAATAAATCTAGAACAAAATAAAATAAGATCTTTGCCGATGAGTGGATATGGCCAATTTATTTGCAGGAGGTGTCATGACAGACAAGAAGTCAGGCGGATCTTTTAAGTTACCACTACTACCCTTAAGAGATGTTATTGTTTTTCCCCACATGGTAATTCCGCTTTTTGTAGGAAGAGAGAAGTCCATTAGGGCAATTGAGGAGTCTAGTAAGAATAATCAAGATTTATTCTTGGTCACTCAAAAAGATGCCAGTATTTTAAACCCAGACAGAGAAGACATTTATGATGTAGGAACTGTCGCAACCATCATCCAGCTTCTTCGGCTTCCTGATAATACACTTAAGGTGCTTATTGAAGGAAAACATAGAGGTGTCATTGAAAATTTTGAAAGTACCGTTACAGGGCACTTTGCAACAGTTTCAAAGATGAAGACAGAGGAGTCTGGAGGTAATGACCTAGAGGCCATTATTCGGGGTCTTAAGAGTTCTTTTGAAGAATATGTTAAACACAACAAGAAGCTCTCTCCTGAAATTATCATGGGTCTTTCATCTATTTATGATCCAGCACGATTGGCCGATGTGATGATTTCTCATTTGACCATTAAAATTTCAGATAAGCAGGAAGTTTTAGGAGAGGCAAACCTCACGAGAAGACTCAATATCTTGTTGGAAAAGATGCAATCAGAAATTGAAGTTATTCAAGTTGAGAAAAAAATTAGAACACGCGTGAAAAGCCAGATGGAGCGTTCGCAAAAAGAGTACTACCTCAATGAGCAGATGAACGCCATTCAACGAGAGCTTGGCAATCGTGATGATAAAAGTGAAGTAAGAGACTTTGAAGAAAGACTTGAAAAAAAAGAGATGCCTGAAGAGGCAAAGAGTAAAGTCCGAAAAGAAATTAAAAAAATTAAGGCCCTTTCGCCCGTTTCAGCTGAAAGTGCTGTTTCGAGAAATTATGTAGACTGGATGCTTTCTCTTCCTTGGGGAGAATACTCTGAAGAAATTGTTGATCTTAAACATTCTGAAGAAATTTTAGACGAGGATCACTTTGGCCTCAAAGATGTTAAAGAGAGAATCTTAGAATATCTCGCTGTGAAAAAGCTCGCTAAAGGAGAAGAGAAAGGAACTATTCTCTGTTTGGCCGGCCCTCCAGGAGTTGGAAAAACCTCTATTGCAAAATCATTGGCAAAATCCCTCAATCGAAATTTTGTGCGTATTTCCCTGGGTGGTCTTCGCGATGAAGCAGAAATTCGCGGTCATAGAAGAACCTATGTGGGTGCCATGCCTGGTAAAGTGTTACAAGCACTCAAAAGAGCACAAAAAAGTAATCCTCTTATTCTTCTCGATGAAATAGATAAAATGGGAAGCGATTATCGAGGAGATCCTTCTTCGGCCATGTTAGAAGTTTTAGATCCTGAACAAAATAAAACATTTAATGATCACTATATTGAAGCCGATTACGATCTTTCAAAAGTGATGTTTATCATGACGGCCAATGATCTTTCGCAAATTCCACTTCCTTTGCGCGATCGGATGGAAATTATTCAACTCTCGGGTTATACGCCACAAGAAAAAATGCATATTGCAAAAGATTATCTTGTCTCAAAAGCGCTTCGGCAAAATGGACTCAAAGAACTCGAGCTATCTATTTCAGATAAAGTTATTTTGAAAGTTGTTCAAGGTTATACCAGAGAAGCAGGTGTTCGCGACTTAGAGCGAACTTTTAATAAACTTGCCCGAAAACTTGCAACAAAAGTTGTTCGCGAAGAAATTGATGCAACAAAAAAGTTTAACTGCACAGAAAAAAAAGTAACAGAACTACTAGGTCCTCTTCGTTTTGAAAAAGAGAGTATTGAAGATGAGGCACAGGTAGGACTAGTTAATGGTCTTGCTTGGACAAGCGTAGGAGGAACACTCCTTCAAATAGAAGTTCTTTTGACTCCTGGAAATGGAAAACTTCAATACACGGGCAAGCTTGGCGAAGTGATGCAAGAATCAGTAAAAGCATCTCTTAGTTTTGTACGCTCCATTGGACCAATGTTAGGGATTGCCGCCAATTTCTTTGATGTTCACGATTTACATATTCATATCCCTGAAGGAGCAACCCCTAAAGATGGACCAAGCGCTGGTATAACGCTGGTGACGGCCATTACTTCTGCTGTAGGGAGAATTCCCGTTAGACAAGATGTGGCCATGACGGGAGAAGTAACCCTGCGAGGAAAGGTTCTTCCCATCGGTGGACTCAAAGAAAAAATTCTTGCGGCCAAACTCTCAGGGGTAAAAAAAGTTATTATTCCTTGGCAAAATAAAAAAGATCTACTCACCATGAGTAGTGAAATTCTCTCAGGTCTAGAAATTGTGGCCTGTCAGACAGTTCAAGAGGTGCTTAGAGAGGCCCTTGAAGTTGAAGATCCCGTTGATTTTCTCAATGTGATAAAATTAAAAGTTGTCCCACGTCAAGAAAACAATGGGCTTGAAGTGGCCAACTAAATATTCTTTTTAGTTTTTTTTATTCCCTCCGAAAAGTTGTAAGATTTAACGGAGGGTTTTCATGAAAAAAATCAAATTCTGCTCTATTTTTTTCTTTTTTATTTTTCATACTTTTTCTTGTTGGGGGATTTCCTATAAAGATAAAAGAGGAAACTATTTAATAACTTTCATGGAAGAGGGAGGGCCCAAAGAAGAAAAAACAATTAAAGTTTTTTCAGGAAAAGACATTCAAAAGAAAGAAAAAAATCTTCGTTTTATCTACGTGGATGAAGATAATAAACATTTTTTCAGGGCCAATGATAGGCCCAGTGCAAGAAAATGGATTATTAAAAATGAACTAGATCGTTTTATTCGCTTTCGAATTTGGAGAAAAGGACCTTATGAATGGGTGAGAGTTGAAGAAGTTAAGAGAAATGGAGAAGTAAAAAAATTGGGGAGGATTTATAATATGGAAGAATTTATGGATCCTGTAAAAGGTGAACTAAAAAGATTAGAAAAAATCAGCAGTCTTGAAGGAGCAGAAGAAGCTAAATTCATCATTTCTCTATTAGCAATGGGAGGAACGGGGATCTTTTTTATTTGCTCAATCTTTTTTCCTCCGGCCTATATTGTCAGTGCACCTTTGGCGGCAGCAAGTAGTTATGCTTTTGCAAAAAGAATTATTAAAGAAGATGAAGCAATGTATATTCTTATTCCTATCTTTCAAAAAATACAAAAAGGAATTAGTGACGTTAAAAGGATGAATTATGGTGATGTTTACAATATCGCAGGGGATTCATCTTATCACTTTGCTCTCAAGCAAATAAATACTTTAATTAAATTGGTTGAAAAAAGTAGCAAGAAAAAACCTTA
>NODE-257-length-19447-cov-13.4241_pt1 | contig 19447 bp, 24 predicted proteins | sample MGYA00139097_ERZ477577 | MGnify/ENA metagenome assembly ERZ477577
AGCTCGGTCGAAACTGTCCTGGGTCGCGGCCTGCGTATGGCGAGCTCGGAAGGGGAGATCCTGGTCGGCAGTCTCGCCTTCCTTGAAGAGTGTGACGTTGAAATTCCTGCTGTTGAATCAGGGTCACTGACGGAAGTCTATGTAAGCCTTGCAGGACTCTGGATGGGGACTCTGCTGATAGTGGATCCCCTGCGTGAAGAAGCCGCTTCTGCTGTAGAACAACTCCAGCAGATAGGGTTGAGAACCGTCCTGCTGACCGGAGATCGCCTCGCAACGGCACAGGCGGTCAGCAGCAAGCTGGCCATCTCCGACTTTCACTCCAACCTCAACCCTGCTGACAAAACAGAATGGATCCGTACCCATCAGGAAGCCGGAGAAAAAATCATGATGGTTGGTGACGGCATCAATGACGCACCGGCGCTCTCATTGGCTGACGTCGGCTGTGCCATGGCCGGTGGAACCGACATCGCGCTGGAGACCTCTGACCTGGTTCTCACAAGGGCCAACCTCGGACGTCTGTACGAAGCGATCTACATCGCACGGAAAACCCTGTTGGTGATCAAGCAGAACCTCTTCTGGGCCTTCGCCTATAACCTGATCACCATTCCCCTGGCAGCCAGCGGGAACCTGGCACCGGTTTGGGCAGCGCTGACCATGGCCAGCAGTTCAGTGATCGTGGTCAGCAATTCACTACGACTCGGTCGCGTGATTCGTCGCACTTTTTCAGTTGCCAAAGCCTGAGCAAGAGATTAATATCCTCCAATGCTAAAATCAATTATTATCCTGATCATCCTCTCACTCTGCATCGGAACAGGTGCCTGGCTGTTCTTTATCTGGACCGTCAAGCGCGGTGACTTTGATGATATCGAAGGTCCCAAATATCGTATGCTTGATGACGACGATCAGGACTCCCAAGGAGAGAAACATGAAGAATAGTCTGATTATCATCAAAGCTCAGGTCATCACCCTGATCCTGCTCTGCTGCACGGTCATCGGTGCAACAGCTACTGAAACACCGATTGAAACCGAAATGACCGATGGCGGCAAAGCCGTCATCGTTTTTGCCAGCAGCCCGCTCCAGGCCATGACTGAAATCCCCTTTACGATTGAGCTGAAGAACAACGCCGGTGAAATGATCAAAGATGCCGAACTGGCTCTGGACCTGACCATGCCCTTCATGCCGATGCCGCCTAACAATCCAAAAGCCGTGTGGCAGGACAACGCTTATCGTGGCACGGCGATCTTTACCATGGCGGGAGCCTGGCAGGTCAATGTTGAAGTCAATCGTCCAGAGGCTGAAACAGAAAAAATTATTTTTGATATCGAAATGGTCATCATGAAATGAGTGACTCGCTCATTTACATGGCCTTTGTCACGGGCCTGCTCGGCACGGGCCACTGTATAGGCATGTGTGGAGGCCTGGTCAGCGCCCTGTCGCTGTCAGAGGCGGGACGCCAAGGCGGTTGGTTTTTTCATCTACTCTATAACCTGGGGCGAATCAGCACCTACACGTTTATCGGCGCTGTGGTTGGCTGGCTTGGTTCTGCCCTGGCTTATACCGATCGTTTTAAAATGGTGACAAGATCCCTGCTGATTGGATCTGACGTCTTCGTTATCCTGGTTGGTCTCGGCACGGCAGGACTGTTTGCCTGGCTGAATGTCTCCAAGCTCGACTTCCCCGGGCCGATGAAAGCGATGACGCTTGCCGTAGCTGGCCTTCGTCGCCTCCCTCCGGCCATTTCAGCCCTCCCTTTGGGGCTGCTCTTCGGTTTCATCCCCTGTGGCTACCTCTATGCGGTGGCGATTACAGCCGCTCAAAGCGCGAGTGTTGCGACCGGTGCTTTAATGTTGTTTGCCTTCGGCCTGGGGACTGCCCCTGCCCTCCTACTATTCGGTGGTGCTGCTCACTGGTTGAGTGGTCGGGCACGAACCTGGATGCTGAGAATAGCAGGGCTGGTCGTTGCGGGCATGGGCGTCATCAACCTGATCAAGCATATGCGCATGATGGGTTGGTTCTCCTGACGCTTGAGCAATAGCAGCATCAAAACATAATCTAGAGCGTCATAAAAAAGGGCCAGCCTTCAAAGAAGGTTGGCCCTGGACATGTCAGGCTTTTGGAGGCTTGTATAACTTTGGCGGTCCCAACTTGTTCTGCCAGAAGCGTTTCGCCAACCATAAGGCAACAAGGTAGAGAAACGCCAGTGAAGTGTAACGAAACAGGAAGGTCACCTTTAACGACTCATCAATCTCCAGTCCAACAAGCATATAGAACGCCAGGATCAGATAAGGAAAGATAGGAATCATGGCAAGTTCTCGCCAACGATACTGATAACGCCACAACATATGCAGTTGTAATAGAATATAAGCGGGGATCGAAATCATGGTCAGGAAAAACACAACGTCATAGAGCAGGCCATATTTATTGGGCGAGGGATCGTAGAAATAATCGATCTTGCGCTGCTCGGAACGGAGTAACGTATCGACCCACTTTGCAGGAGTCCTCGGTTGGTCAGCAGAGAAGCCCTGCCACTTCATCTCGGCGGCTTTCGTGAGAGTGTAAAGTTTTTGCCATTTCTCATCCATGACAATCACGCCGACAGCGTCCACCCGGGTCGGGTTGGTATAACTGACCCAGACCAGTGCCTCACCATTACCGGGCGCGTGCAGAGCCGCCGGGTTTTTAATGGCCCCGACTTCCAGAGGCAACCCGGAGTGCATGCCGATCGCCTGAAAACGAAGCGGAACCTCGCTCTCGTATCGAACCTTGATGTAGAGGCTGTCTTCATTGCCGAGAACCGATGTAACCGCCGGGTCCAGAGAATCTAACGTGACAAGAACCTTGTCAGCAGGCTGGGCAAGAGAGGACGCACTGAATAAACAGAGAAAAAGAATAAATATGGAAGCAATACCTGTTGTTATTTTAAGCATGATTATTCCACTGACGCTTGAGGGTTAATACAAGAGAGTGTTCAAGAAATTATACCTTAAAACGACTCCAAGCATCTTGATTTATACAAAATAATATCCAGGAGCACTAAAAGCTTCATATCTATTCATGGAATTGATCCCTGCGAAAACAGGAAAAATCAACATCGAAGCAGACATCCAGGAACGACCTCTTTTAAATTCTGGAGGTTACTAAAACAGACAAAAACGCACAGACGCTCTTTAAAAAATAGCGCCCTGTGCCAAAACCCAACATTGTCACATCATCTGTCACAGCACTGACACATTCAGACATCAGAAAATCTAATGATCTGCAGATTTCGCACTAACTCTTTATGATCATCGGCAACCTGCTATAATAGCTTGAAATTGTTAAATTCAAGGGGTATTGCCATGGACATCGTCAAAATTCTTCTCGCTATTTTCCTTCCTCCCGTTGCTGCCTTCATGCAGGTTGGCCCCACTCTTCACTTCTGGGCCAACATTGTCTTAACACTGCTCGGCGGACTCCCCGGAATGGTTCACGCCCTCTGGCTTGTGGTTACCAAAAAATAGTTTGCCAGACGTCCGGAGGAGACAGACTCCGGGCACACCAAAACATAGGAGAAACTCGATGTCAGTAGATTCTGAAAGCTTGGCTAAGGCAACTTTTGCCGGTGGCTGTTTCTGGTGCATGCAGCCTCCATTCGATAATCTGGAAGGTGTAATCTCTACGATCCCGGGCTACACAGGTGGGCACAAGGAAAACCCCACCTACGCGGAGGTGTGCAATGGAATAACCGGGCACACAGAGGCGCTACAGGTGACTTTCAACCCACAAAAAGTCAGCTACCCAGAATTACTGGACGTCTTCTGGCGCAACATCAACCCGGCGGACCCAGACGGACAATTCGTCGACCGCGGCTCCCAATACCGTCCGGCCATCTTCTATCATGACCAGGAGCAGCAACAACTCGCCGAGAAGTCACAAGAAGACCTCGCCGCGTCAGGTCGATTTAAAAGTCCTCTGGCGATAGAGATCGTTCCACTGGAAACTTTTTATCCCGCTGAAGACTACCATCATGATTATTACCAGAAGAGCCCGGTGCAATATAAAGCTTATCGCTACAACTCCGGTCGTGACCAGTTCCTGAAAAAATTCTGGGAGAAAGAGGAATGAGGTCAGAGCCTTCATTACTTGATCACCCAATCATCAGCCAACGTTATTTCTTCCCACGCCGGGCCTCTGTGTCGGACACATTCTGGGTCGATTGTCCAGAAGCACGGCTAGCCTGCTACTATCATGAGATATCCCCCCAAGCACATACCATTGTCCATTTCCATGGCAACGGTGAGGTTGTGGCCGACTACCTTGACGGTTTTCCGGAATTAATCGGTCGTATGGGATGCAACTGCTTCCTCGCCGAATTTCGCGGCTATGGTGGCTCAACGGGAACCCCACAACTCGGCAGGATGCTTGAAGATGTGAAACAGACGATTGAGTCAATCGGTCAACCCGTCGGAAAACTGGTGATCTTTGGTCGCTCCGTTGGCTCGCTCTTCGCGATAAAAGCCGCAGAACTGTTTCCTGATATCGCGGGGCTGATCCTGGAGAGCGCCATAGCTGACCCACTGGAGAGGCTTTTACTGAGGCTACACCCGGAAGAGATAGGCACAACAGCAGAGGGATTGAAGGAGGCCGTCATGGCGACCATGAATACGCAGTCAGGCATGGAAAATTTCACAAAGCCGACGTTAATTCTGCACACCCGTCATGACGGGTTGATCGACGTCAGTCACGCTGAACGGCTCGCAAAGTGGTGTGGAGGTCCGGTCCAACTTGAGATTTTCGAGCAAGGTAGCCACAATGACATCATGTTTGTTAACGGGCCGAGGTACTTTTCACTTATCACTGAGTTCCTCAACTCACTGCAGGAGTGATAGATGGGCTACCGACTGGCAGCCGAATTGACCCTGATCTTACACCTTCTCTTTATCGCCTTTATTCTTTTTGGTGGGCTGCTTGCTCTGCGCAAAAGTTTCTGGATCTGGCTTCACCTTCCGGCAGTGCTCTGGGGGCTGTGGGTTGAATGGGCAGGATGGCTTTGCCCATTGACACCCTTGGAGAATTATTTTCGGCGAAGAGCGTCGAGTCCCGAATATCCTGAGAGCTTTATCGAGCATTACCTGGTTTCAATCATCTATCCCGAACAACTAACGGTTTCGTTACAATGGCTTCTGGGGGGTATCCTTCTGATCGTGAACCTGCTCATCTACTTCTACGTGTTTCGACTGCGGAACAAACATCAATGTCAGGTTGACTAATGAAATCAGTGCGTTAACTTTAAACTAACGGATCCCGATGTTCGTTTGCGTGTTCATGTTAAAATAACGAAGGAGAATACTTTATGTCTGAAAATGATTGTTTAAATCCCGAGGAACATTGCGAGTTGCATATGTGTCAAATGAAGTCGACCAAAACCAGCGCAGAGATCAATAAGCTTTATGAAAACCCCAAGTTTGTCTGCACCAACTGTGGCGTCAAGGTCAACAGGGAAGAAAATCTATGCAGCCCCAAACCTATCTGACCACCTGACAAAAAAAGCAGCGCACTCGTATTCCGGAGTGCGCTGCTTTATATCAACTCCCTATCAGGTCATCCCCGCTCAAAAGAAAACAGGAAAGATCAAGACAAGCGGAAAAGGCATTATGGCACTGTGGGCTGTGGAAGAAATTTCACCGCCTTTTTGTCCCAGGCATAACGCCCGGCATTCCAGAGTTGCTCCAGATCTTGCCAATCAATATGCACACCAGCCATATCTTCAATGGTAAAAGAGGCTTCGAGCATCTCTGTATCATCGATCTGGCCGTCACCATTGGCATCAGCCCAGTGAACTTCGGCAACAGTGATCTTACTCTCCCCCTGAATAGGCACCGCAGATTTACCCCCTTCGTTACTGCCAACAATCTCGCCTTGAAAACTTCCTTCCGAGTTTAATCGAGCCGCAGTATCGACCTGGACCAGGTATACGACCCGCTCCCGGTCGTCTCCGGCCTTGATAATCCAGCGCGCGACGCCGTTGACGTTATCCAGGCTTGACGCCGGCGGATGTGCCTGAACAATTTTCCAACCTTTCGGAAAATACTCACGAATAATAACTCCCCCTCGCTGTGACCTGTGCGTCAGATGGATCTGGACAGGAATAGCGCTGGCCGGGCCTGCAAAATCAGGCAGGATCCGATCTGCAGTAACCGAAGCGGGGGCCGGAGGCGATTGAGAAAATAGTGTGGCAAGAATGACCAACGCAACGATTGCCAGGCTACCGGCGATAATCCATGGGATCGCGGACTTCTTTAGCACCTCAGGTTCCTCTTGCGAGGCCTCTACAGGTTTTAAGAGAATGTCTTCCAGAGGAACTTCCAGAGCCTCTGCCAACTTCAAGGCATTTTCACGTCGAATGGTCGGATAACGGTTATTCTCCCAGCGCGAGATTGTGTCTGTCGTAACGCCGACAACCTTACTGACATAAAGCTGGGTCAGCTGCTGACTCTCCCGGATACGTCTAATCTCAGAGGCATCCAGACAAAGGGTTGATGATTTATCTTCATAAGTGTTCTGGCTCATGCCAGCGAGTCTACCAAGGGTATAGATGTCAAGTAAAGAGCAAAACAAGCAATGTCGACAAACACGATTTTAGCTTTCTTAAATAACCGTAATCATTCAATTAAGAATCGACATCTATCGACATTCGGCTCGATGTCTGATGTTTTCCAATAAAGCTTCCGATATAAATAGGACACAAGATTTGAGGCAATAACGCCCAGCATGACTAACCGCAAAACATGGAGGAAGAAAATGAAGAAACTTGTAATCATGATGATGATTCTCGCATTCGTAGGTGCCACCGTTGCTATCGCTGCTGACAGCTACACCTATGACAACAAAAAAGGCACCGTAACTTTCAACCACAAAGCTCACCAGGATAAACTTGGCGACTGCGCCAAATGTCACGAAGGCGAGCCTGCCAAGATTGAAGTTGACAAGGATTTCGGTCATGGCGCATGTAAATCGTGCCACAAAGAGATGAGCGGGCCAACCAAGTGTAACGATTGCCACAAGAAGTAAGTTTCTCTACTTCTACAATCTTAAAGGGCGCTGGATTTCCAGCGCCCTTTTTGTTATTCAGTAGAGGTCGTTCATCTTATCAAATCATCAACCTCAACCTTACCACTAAGCGACCAAGATGAAATTCACACAGATATTCTGGGACAATGATGGGGTTCTGGTTGACACCGAACGTTACTACCTGCAAGCCAACCGTGAAGCCCTGGCCAAGTTGGACATCACCCTGAGCGATGAGCTATTTGTCGAAATTTCACTGACCCGGGGAAAGAGCCTGTTTGACCTGGCCACAGCCCGGGGACATGCAGACAATACGATAGAGGAACTTAAAGAGTGGCGGAACAACCGCTATGCTCAACTGCTTGACTTGGAAGATATGACCTTGCCAGGGGTACGCGAGACCCTGAACACACTGCACGGCAGACTAAAGATGGCTATTGTTACAAGTTCTGCCAAAAGCCACTTTGAGATCATCCACAAGCGTACCGGCCTACTGACATTTTTCGATTTCTGTTTAACACGAGGAGATTATACCAACAGCAAGCCCAGTGCTGAACCCTACCTTCTGGCACTGAGCAGAAGTGGACACGAGCCTCACAGATCCTTAGTCATAGAGGATTCGCCACGAGGCCTGGAAGCAGCGAAAGCCGCCGGTCTCACCTGCTGGGTCATTCCCGGGCAGCACACCTCAGATCATGAATTCAAAAGTGCAGACAGGATACTTTCCAATGTTGAAGAACTGCCGAAACTACTTTTGTGAGAAATTCACTTATTCGCACTTTTCTCTCACAAATTTCTCAAATTTTAGTTGTCAACCAATTTAGTCTTTGTTATAGTCAGGGCAACTCTTCGATTGCCTGCAAGCCGAAGAGCTTTATGGACCCCGCGTATCCCCCCCCTCCTTACGCGGGGTCTTTTTTTATCTTTTTTCTGTAAACTCTCACCGACTTAACAGATCAAACTAACTTAAGTGCCCGCAACATGTGAGGCATCAACTGCTTTTTGCGTGATAGCACCCCTTTCAGCTCAAAACGCCCGGCCTCCAGCTGAGGGTAACCTATCGCGGCGATCAAATCCCTGTCGCCCTGCACCACAAACTGGCTGTTCTGTTGGACAATATCTGTCACCAGCAAGCCGGCCAAGCCAAGGGCACGTTCGGCAACCAGCGCCTGCAAACCTTGCATAATTGCGTCCTTCTGCTCTTCGAACTCCTGGAAGGTGACAACCTCAACCTGCCCGACGCCAAAACTTCGGCCGTCAACTTCGTATTCCTTGAAGTCTGCCGTAAGTAAAGCCTTGATACTCGGATAAGCAGCCAGCGTGCTGCCCGCCTGAAACATCTGTCGACCAAAAGCCAAGGCATCCAGACCGGAGCACTTTTCCAACCAGACAACCAACTCACGATCCAGAGCCGTTGTCGTCGGTGACTTCAGAAGCACGGTATCAGAAAGGAGACCAGCCAGCAGAAGAGACGCGACATCCTTCTCCGGCTCGAATCCAGCCTGACGATAAAGGGTCGCCACCACAGAGCAGGTGCTGCCGAGGGGTTGGTTGATAAAACGAATCGGAGCATCGGTGTGGAAGTTGCCCAGCCTGTGATGATCAATAACTTCAAGGATGTCGACCTGATCAGCACCAGGCACCGCCTGGGACAATTCATTATGGTCAACCAGAATCAGTTTAACGGATGATGATCGCAACAGATTGGACTTTGTGGCGACACCGCTTATCATCCCCTCGTCATCAAGGACCATGACACCAGGAGCCGTGCTTCGCATCATGACTTTACGAATTTCATCAAGACGGTCATTCGGATGCGCTGTCGGGATATCTGACTCCGCCAGGAGGTGAACCGGAGTTGACATTCTTGCCAGCATGGCGCTGGTGGCCGTATCAAAAGGTGTACGCAAAACGGAGACCCTCTTTACACGGGCCAAGGCGAGAAGCTCTGCATCAACCTCCTGATCTCCCGTCACAACCAGGAGGCGAACCCCCAACTCTATGGCGTCCCGCTGGATATCCTGCCGATCACCAACAAAAACTACGATGCGTCGAGGCTTAACCTCAGCCAGGCGCTCGTGAAAAATTTTCAGAGACATGGCGCCAACAAAGAGATCAAGCTCTTCGGTGCTGTTTTCGTCAACAAGATTGACAGCTTCAGCCTGCAGACAAACCCGTATCGATTCGGGGGAAGAAAGGACCTGACGAACCGGGCGACCAGCTCGCGGCAGAAACACATGCTCGGTGAGACGCTTCAGAATAAGTGCTCCGACGGGCCGATTGTCGCTACCCACGACTGGCAACATGCGAATGTCGCGCTGACGCATTAAATCCAGGGCCTGCATAAGCGGTGCATCAGCAGCAATCACGGCAGGCTCACCATCCATCGTATCGCGCAAACGCGGGTAAACGTCGGTTAGAAGGGGAGGAGCCTGTTGTCCCAGGGTATCGAGGACAAATTCCGTCTGCCGGTTGATGTGGCCAACCCTCCTTGGGAAAACATTGTCACGCCCCTGTCGCTGGCATAAACGGGCATAGGCGATAGCGCTACAGACAGAGTCTGTATCCGGATTACGATGCCCGACAACGAAAACTCTTTCCATCCGGCTCATAACTCCTCCTTAACCAGAGACCCTCTAACGTCTCCCATACCTATGATATCTTCAACGATACCGCGTTCCGGAAATCCTGCATCACTCAACCAGAAATACAGGTTGCCGCTGTCGGTATCAAAGACCTCCGGGTCCAATGTCACCGACAGCAGCAATCCATGCGTGGGGAAGAACTCTTGTTTCGCCTGTTGTGCAACAGTCAAGACGCTTACAGTAATATCGGAGAAGCCCTTACCGGAATAGGTGGGGATCAGGAATTGGGAACCACGGGCCAAAGGGCCGTAAACTCCGGCCCTTAAATTGTAAAATGCCGTCAACATATCCACGGGCTGTCGACCCTCAGGAATCTTACGTTCTTTCCTTGAGCTAACGACACCTTCCTTAGATTTTTCCTCAAAGACGATGCCCTGAGTATAGTCATAGCGATGATGACGACCGCGATCTCTCCACTTACCCCACTTGCGCTTAACGATTCTGGACGTGTGTTCGATACTACGCAGAGAGCCATCCGGGGTTAGTTTCATCACCGACGTGTAAGTCTGGGTGCGATCTCCGGACAACCATGAAGCGACCCCCAGGGTTCGCCCGATCAATTCTGCTCGATAAATATTAGGTTGATCGGTCTCAGAAAGACGCAGTTCCCCTTCTGCCAACCTTTTAAAAAATAGAAAATCAATGGAGTAGAGGTAGTTCTCTCCCACCATTTGCTGAATTTCTTTTTCTGCCCCAACCTCTTGAGCCTCGCTACAGAATGGCACAAAAGAAAAGAGCGTCAAAGCAAACACTCCCAGCGAAACAACCCTGCAAATCATAGGAAAAGACTGCCCACAAAGAGAAGATAAGCCCCCAGCAAAATTGCGCCACGCTTGCGGTCCAGAACAAGCCGGGGCGGCATCATGGTCAAGAGACCGATCAACAAACCACAAAAAGCCAACATGACCGGGAAATCAATACTGATAACCCTGGGTTCAATGGTAATCGTTTGGATCATCGGACAGATCCCCAGAACAAAGAGGACATTGAAAATATTGCTGCCGATCACATTACCGACACTGATATCCATCTCACCCTTCCATGCGCTCATCACCGACGCTGCAAGTTCTGGAAGACTGGTTCCCAGGGCAACAATAGAAAGCCCTATCACCAACTCCGACACACCCAGAAGAGTAGCGACCATAACCGCACCCCGCACCATCAACTCGGCGCCAAGGCCCAAGCCGGCCATTCCGATCAGGACCAGCACAACATTCCGTCCCCGCTGTCCAGAGGCTTCAGAAATGGCTTTCTCGACGTCTCCATCCTGGGGTAAAGAGGGCTGACGTGCATTCACCAGACAATAAACAAGAAAAATTAACAGGCAGAAGAAAAGGACCAGACCATTACCAAAGGCAAGTTCGCCATCCAGGGCGACCAGGTAAAGTCCCAGGGAAGCAGCGACCATGATCGGAACTTCACGAACCAGTGTGGAACGGGCAACAAGCACTGGTGTGATCAAGGCCGCGACACCCAGAATCAAACCGATATTGGCTATATTGGAACCGATAATATTGCCGGCCGCCATAGACGAAGAGCCTCGGTAGGCGGCAAAGAGAGAGACCATCAGCTCCGGCATACTGGTCGCAAAAGCGACCACCGTAAGCCCAACGATCAGGGGCCTGACACCGAAGGAAAGGGCCAGATGAGAGCTGCCCGTAACCAGGTACTCGGCCCCGTAGTAAAGAAGTAATAGTCCGGCCAACACGAGGATGCTTCCAAGTAACATTCAAGAAACCTTTTTCTATTGTCTGTCGCCACAATCAGCGAAGGCTAAAGTTCAAAACGATCGAGGTTATCAGTTTAATGCCTGCATCCTCCGGTGTCGAGGATAAGACGCTTCGACCACGAAAATCTTGACTTTCTTAATCTCCGAGGATTAATATCTATATATTCAATTTAACAATAAAGGGATTAACTATGGCAGAAGTAGAATTTGACAAATCCATCTGTTTCGATCGCGAAGCAGAAATTTTGAAAGTCCTCGGTCACCCGGTGCGACTGAAGATCGTTGCCGGCCTCATGTCGCAGTCCTGCAATGTCAAAAAAATCTGGGAGTGCCTGGAGTTACCGCAGGCAACGGTATCGCAACATCTTGCCTTGCTCAAAAACAAGGGCATCATTGTAGGCAAGCGTGATGGCGTTGAAGTCTTCTACCAGGTAACCTCTACGGAAGCCCGTAAAATAGTTGAATCACTCATGGAGGGTTTTGCCTGCGCATAGCGGCTTGGGCATTTCATGCAGCAAGAAGGGGAACTCTGAACCTGAATTGATGGGCTGTGTCGAATGAAAGTTCCCAAAGGTTACTGTGGAGACCCAGTAAATAATCAAGGTTAGGCCTGTCAAAAAAATCTTTCACCACAAGAGGCACAGAGAGAACCAAAAGCTCTGTGCTTTTCTCTACCTACTGTCCTCAGTGACTCGAGTGAGAAAAGAAACCAATTTGGAGTATGAGCGTGCTTTTCAGGGCAGACGTTCTGCAACGAGCAGATAGGGAGCCTCTTCACGATTGGCCGCGCGAAGAGAGAGAACCAACCAATCCTCGCGAGACAGGCTGCAGAAGAAATCGTTAACGGCACTCCCCTCTTCCTCGCCCCCCGGGTGTGCCGGATAAACCGTGACAGCAAGGCGACCACCGCGGACCAATAATTCGAGCGATTGACCGAGTGCAGCCAAGGTTGAGTCGGATCGGGTGACCAGAGTTTTATCTCCACCTGGCAGATAACCGAGATTGGCAATAATCGCTTTAACGGGAAGGGTGATGATTTTGTTAAGAGAACTGTGGCAGGCATGAACCAGGTAAACACCGAAGGCTCGCGGGATCTCAGTATCATCGGGCACGCTTTTGACGATAAAGTCATGCTTTTGTAACCGCTGCGTCGTCTGTTCAAGGGCCTCGGCTTGCAGATCAAAGGCAACAACCTGCCCTTCCGTACCAACGGCTTCGGCCAGAATATGGGTGTCCTGGCCCGTACCAGCGGTCAGATCAACAGCCAGGTCGCCATGTTCAAGGACTTCGCAGAGGAGCTGCTGACTCCAGGAGACGATGCGGGTAAGGGATGAACCTCGGGGTTTGGGGACTGGGGGCTGGGGACTGGTATTTTTCATATTCGTGTAAACCGCTAGGCTTCTGAGTCTGGAACAATACTAGGGACTGAAATAATTCCGAACCTTCCAGTGCCTAGCCCCCAGCCTCTAGCCCCTGCCCTTAACTTCGTCCAGAACCAGCAGTTTACGATCAATCACGTCCTTATGATCAAGACGCAGCAAGGTGGCGAGCTGCCGTGCCAGGGAGTCTTCATATTTATCGAGGGTGCCGTCAGCGTAAATCACCCTCCAGATACCCTCCATCACATCGAGCTTTTCTGCACGGCTGAAATGGGCGTTGATTTCACGGGCAAACTGGAACAGGTCGAGGCTCTCTTCACGATGATCGTGTGAGTAATCGATTAGCTCAGCAACAGATGCTGCCGAGAGGTCGAATTTCTTGGCCAACAGGGCATGAACAACTTTCGCTTCAGCGGCCTGGTAGTGACCGTCGCTATGGGCGACCTCCATCAAGAGAGCACAAGTCGCAACCTGAACTCTCTCGAAACGATTTTCTTCGGCGACAGTGCCTTCACCTTGCAGCAGGGTCAAAATTCGATTGAACATGATTTATCAGTTATCCTTGAATTGAATCACGCGGGCTTTTTCAAGGGTAATCAATCCTCCCCGAAACATGCCCTCGATCAATGGCAGCACTTCGTTAATCTTCTTTTCAGCATCGACCACCTCGATTATCACGGGAAGATCACTACTCAAACGCAACAGACGATCTGAATGCACCTGGCTGTTACCGCCGAAGCCCATCGCCCCCTTGATAACGGTTGCTCCGGCCACCCCTTCAGCATGAAACAGCTCGACCAATGCCTGGTAGAGAGGTTTCTTCTCGAAACGATCACTCTCACCGACAAAGATTCTCATCAGGACCAGCTCTTCCTGTTTCATCATGTTGTCCTCGCTTTTACAGAGGCAGACTACATTTGCCGGGCCAGATAAATGCCGACAAGAGCAGCAACCACACAAACGGTTGCATTTAGAAGGACATTGGCTCCGGCTGCAAGCATGCTCCCCTCTTCGATAAGTCTGACTGTTTCGTAGGAGAAGGTGGAAAACGTGGTAAAACCACCAAGAAAACCAACCGTAATACCGAAACGCAGTTCGGGACTCAACAGTGTGCTGCGCAGGCTGCCTTCCATGATCAGGCCGAGGAGCAGGGACCCGATGACATTAACGGCCAGGGTCCCGTAAGGCAGGGTTTTCCCGGCAAGGTTGTAGACCCATCCGGAGACCATGTACCGGGCGATGCAGCCCATACCACCGAAGAGGCCCAAATAGAGTATTTTCACGAAAACAGTACCCTGGAAGCCCAAAAAGAAAGATGGTTAAAATCGCGTCTGGTAGAGGGCATCAAAGTCTGTACCACAAGCAGGGCAATGGACTTTTGCCTTGCCCTTTTCAGACGCAGGGACACATGCAGTCAAAAACATTGCCAGGAAAAGACAGAGAACTAAACCACGAATAATGTGCATGTTCATTAACTCCCGAACCCTTCATTAACTCCCGAACCCGATATTGCAAAGACTGAAAGAATTTTCATTATGGAGTGGAGACAAGAAAGTGTCAACTTTTCACATTTTGCCTTACACACCCTCTTGCATTATAACATTCAGTTTGGTATATATGTTTAGCACTCACAACAACAGAGTGCCAAACTGTCTATTTTAGAGGGATAAGAACATGAGCACATTAAATCTTCCGATCACAACAGACACCTTTGAACACTACATGGTTCAGGTCAACCGCTTCGACCTTTTGAGCCCTGAAGAGGAGCGCGAGCTGGCAACCAGGCATCTGCAGGAAGGCGACATGGAAGCCGCCCACAAGCTGGTTTGTGCCAACCTGCGTTTCGTCGTTAAGGTTGCCAACGAATATCGTAGCTACGGTCTTCGTCTTCTCGACCTTGTTCAGGAAGGCAATATCGGCCTCATGATGGCCGTCAGGAAGTTTGACCCGCAACGCGGAACGCGACTGATTACCTATGCGGTCTGGTGGATCCGTGCTTACATCCAGAGCTACATCATGCGTAGCTGGTCGATGGTCAAAATCGGCACGACGCAGATGCAAAAGAAACTCTTTTTCAAATTGTCCCAGACCCGCAAAGCTCTGCGTAACATGACGGGCACCGAAGAGATTGAAGATATCGCAAGAGAGCTTGATGTTACTGAAGACGCCGTTGTCGAAATGACGCAGCGCATGGGTGGCCGTGATACATCCCTTGACGTTGAGTTAACCGAAGGAGAAGGTTACACCCTCCTCAGCACCTTAAAAGACGATGGCGACAACCAGGAGGATCTTCTCCTCGCCCACGAAGAGCAGCAGCTCAACACACAGAAAACGTCAGCGGCGTTGTCAGTGCTGAAGCCCCGGGAACGGCACATCATCGAACAGCGGATCCTGGCTGAAACACCCAGCACTCTTCAGGACCTGGCCAACGAATACGGCATCAGCCGGGAACGAGTCAGGCAGATCGAGCAGAATGCCTTGAGTAAATTACGCAATGTCATGGTTGAAGACCCCTCATAAGAGCGCAATCTATTTACAGGCTGATGAATCAATTGACAAACGAGCCATTTTGCCGTTATCTAGGACCTTCATTCTTCTCACTTAAGGCTTCAACAAATTTAACCAAGACAAGGCGGTTAAGGAATGCATAAATCGGTCACTTCTGTTTTTCTTTTAGGTCTCTTTCTCCTTGCTGCCTGCGCACCCAGCACAGTCGTGCCGCCAGCAAAGAACGCCGGCGTTTACTTCCAGGAGGGTGAAGATTTCTTCGAAAAAGGGCTCTATGCCGACGCCATTGCTTCATGGGAGAAGGTCCGCGACAGCTACTATTCACCAGAGATGAACACCCTCGCAGAGCTGAAAATCGCCGAGGCACATTTCCTTGCTGAAGAATATCTCGAGGCCGGTGTTGCCTACGAAGAATTCCTGAGAAACCACCCCGACCATCCACGCGTCGCTGATGTCCTCTATCAACTCGGACTCTCTTACGTCTACCAGATGCTTAACGTCGACCAGGATCAGAGTGCGACAATTTATGCGCTTAACGCCTTCCAAACCTTGAAGGAGCGTTTTCCCGAAGATCGCCGTATGGAAGAGGTCCAGATTTATATTGATCGCTGCCTCAACCAGTTGGCGTCCAGTGAAGTGCAAGTGGGACAGTTCTACCTGCGCACCAAGGCTTACGCTGCCTCAATCAATCGCCTGACGGGAGTCCTTAAAAAGTACCCGAACTACTATCAACGCGACAAGGCATACTATCTGCTGGGTCAGGCTTACCTGATGAACGGTGAGAAAGAGGAGGCCGTTGCCTCTTTCAACACCCTTTTCAATGACTACGTCGGCAGCGAATACATCCTTGACGCACAGAAATATATGGAAACGAATTACTGATCCTCGCACAGCCTGAATGATTAAAAAGCCCATCCGCAAGGATGGGCTTTTTGCTTTTCAGGTCAGGCATTTGCGAACCAATGAAGAGCTACTGCATACTGTATATTTTCCCTTGACTAAAGGCTTGCCCCATACTATAAAAATGTTCTATTTTGTATACGGAAAGAAAAAATCCGTTCTGCCGGAGCAACCCTCGAGCCCTACTCATCGTGACCTGGCCTTGTCGAGTTTACTCTGGAATACCGAAGAAACCGCACTTTAAAGAGAAAGTCATCGCCGAGATAAAGGACAGCGTTCTAATTTTAATCTTATTCTCGGCAAACACTTCTAAGTCCGGGTGATATCCCGGATAAATTCCATCATGGAGGAGAGAGCATGTCCGATTACGGAACCTTAGAAAGTCGCGTTCGTCGCAAGTCCCTGCTCAACAAGGTTATGAAGCCTGAAGATACGATCAAGTTCTTCAGCACTGGACAGAACCTGGTATGGTCCGGTTTCACCCCGGCCGGTTACCCTAAAGCGGTACCCATCGCATTGGCTGACCACGTTGAAGCCAACAACCTGCAAGGTCAGATGAAATTCAACCTCTTCATCGGTGCCTCTGTCGGTGCTGAAACAGAAGATCGTTGGGCTACCCTCGACATGATCGACCGCCGCTGGCCTTACCAGACCGGCAAGAACATCGCCAAAGGGATCAATGCTGGCAAGATCCGTATGGGCGACAAGCACCTCGGCCACTTTGCTCAGGATATCAGCTACGGTTTCTACACAGAAAACGGCCGTTACGACATCGGTATCTTTGAAGTTTCTGCCATCACCGAAGACGGTGGCCTGGCCCTGACCAGCTCCTGCGGTATCGTTGCTGAAGCGATCGGCCTCTGCGACAAGATCATCCTCGAAGTCAATACCGGCCAGCCTTCTTTCGAAGGTATGCACGACATTCACATGCAGCAGAAGCCACCCAATCGCGCACCTTTCCTGATCACCAGCGCTGACAGCCGCATCGGTACCCCATACGTTCCTTGCGACATGGAAAAAGTTGTCGCTGTTGTCGAGTCCAAGCATCGTGACAAGGGCCGTGCCTTTGCCGACATGGACGACACCTCTGAAGCAATCGCCGGGCACATCATGGAGTTCTTCGCTCATGAAGTGAAGCGCGGTCGTCTGCCAGAAAACCTGCTGCCCTTGCAATCTGGCGTCGGCTCCATCGCCAACGCAGTTGTCGGCGGACTCGCCAAAGGTCCCTTCCACGGGCTGTCGGTTTACACCGAAGTCCTTCAGGACACGATGCTCGACTTCATCGACGGCGGCAACCTGGACTTCGCTTCAGCTTGTTCACTCTCGCTCTCTGAAGATCCTGGTTTTCCTCGCTTTTTTGACAACTGGGACAAGTATGCTGACAAAGTCGTCATGCGCCCCCTGTCAATCGCCAACGCACCTGAGCCGATCCGTCGTCTCGGCGTCATCGCTATGAATACCCCGGTTGAGTTTGACATCTACGCCCACGCCAACTCCACGTTGGTTGGCGGTACCCGGATGATCAACGGCCTCGGTGGTTCAGGCGACTACCTGCGTAACGGCTTCCTGAAGATCATGCATTCGCCTTCAACGCGTCCGAGCAAGACCGACCCGCTCGGCATCACTTGCGTTGTACCGAAGGCTCCGCATATCGACCACACAGAGCATGATCTCGACGTGCTGGTTACCGAGCAGGGTCTGGCTGATCTCCGCGGTGTCGCACCGAAAGAGCGCGCCAAGCTGATCATTGAAAAATGTGGTCACCCAGAGTACAAGCCAATTCTCAACGAGTACCTGGACATGGCAACTAAAACCTGTATCGCAAAGGGTGTCGGCCACGAGCCTCAGCTCTTTGATCGCGCCTTCAAGATGCAGCAGAACATGGCCGAAAATGGCACCATGCGCATCAAGAACTGGGACATCAAAATCGACCTCTGCGAATAGATTTCGACTGTCTCAAAGCAGTAGCATCAAAGCCCCGCCGGTTATCCGGCGGGGCTTTTCTTTTCACAACCATCCTCCACAAAATACGGCCAACCCGACCTAGCTAAAAATTCCTCGCTTTGCAACAGACCTATCGACAGCCAAATCGTTGAAATAGTGGCATAAACTGCTCGTAAAAAAGTAGTCCATACGACTTTAAATGGTTTTAATTCCACTGCTAAAGAAGTGGGGGGAGAGCTCACTTTTTCTCGTTAAGCACACAACTAGACATATAGCTTTTTATTGCTTCTCCGATAATAGCAAAAGCAGGGCAACCTGATGACGCAGAACCAAGGGGTCGGGATTATTGTATTTTTCCGACCAGCCTAGCCGCCGAAGGTGGCTATGTACGCTTCTGCGCCAAATTTGACCAGTAATCAGTACGCGAAGCTGCAGAATGGCTCAATCGATAAAATGGTTCAATCAACGCTGTGCGAGAAGACTTAATCGGCAACAGCCTGAATGTTAACTAAAGAAGGCCGAGTGCTGTTGCACTCGGCCTTCCGATTTATATTTTCGCGGTCCGCGTACCGCGTCACACGTCCAGGTCGTTTAAAGGTTTACAGCCTTATCCTTCAGATAAGAAGCAACACCTTCCTTATCAGCCTTCATCCCGTCATCACCCTTGTTCCAACCAGCGGGACAGACTTCACCATACTTTTCAGTGAACTGCAGAGCGTCAATCATGCGCAACATCTCATCAACGTTACGACCAAGAGGCAGGTCATTAACAACCTGGTGGTGGACTTTGCCATCCTTGCCGATCAGAAAAGAACCGCGGAAAGCAACACCTGCAGCTTCAAATTCAACATCGTAAGCCCGGCAGATTTCGTGCTTGACGTCGGCAACCAAGGGATAAGTCACGGCACCGATACCACCGTCATCGACAGGAGTGTTGCGCCAGGCAATATGAGTGAACTGGGAATCAATGGAGCAGCCGATGACCTGGACATCTCGTGACTCAAATTCAGCAATCCGTTTGGAAAAAGCGATCAGCTCGGTTGGGCAGACAAAAGTAAAATCAAGCGGATAAAAGAACAGAACAACATATTTTCCCGCGTAATCAGAAAGAGAGAAATCAGCTTTTATCGAACCATCGGCCAGAACAGCTGCAGCTGTAAAATCAGGGGCTTGCTTTCCCACAAGAACACTCATCGCGTTAATCTCCTTAAGGTTATTGAATTATTGGCAAACATCAATTTGGGCATTATTCTACTCTCCCTATGCAAACAGTCAAGACAATTCTGACCAAATT